>Ga0102816_1000505_pt1 | contig 15246 bp, 9 predicted proteins | sample ColrivemetaGS545_FD_84509 | JGI IMG/M metagenome (GOLD analysis project Ga0102816, IMG submission 84509) | Estuarine microbial communities from the Columbia River estuary - Flood tide non-ETM metaG S.545 | ecosystem: Environmental > Aquatic > Marine > Intertidal zone > Estuary | place: USA...
TTTGCAGCCATGGTGCCTGCCCTTTTGGACTTTGGAGTCTTCTCTGCTGGTTCAGGTTTGTTTCTTTTTTTCTTTGGATTTGCCAGTACAGTCAACGTCGGGTTTTTTTGTGCAGTTTTGAACGATGTATAGGAAGCCCACCGCTTCAATGCCTCCGGGTGGCCGGTGTGCGGACGATTGATTGTCTTCAACACAGCCAAGGAAAGGGTATATATGTTGACAATTGCAAGCTGATCATCTGGCAATCTCAGTTCGGACAGGTTTGTAACCTTTGTCGTTGTCTCTCCATTTGAGATGTAGACACTATCAAGGGGCCTTTTCGTATTCAGTTGATGACTTACTACATTGCCCTTCACAAAGAAATGACCTTGCCCCTCAGATGGCGGGAGGTTTAGGTGTTGCTGCGAACTATACAGAAATGTCCAAAGTAGGAATATGTGGATGGGTGACCCCCCCCGTTTTGAAGCTTTGAAGATGGGTCTCTTGATGTACTCAGGAATGACGAATGCCTTGTTTTGTTCGAGGGTGTCGCGCAAGGTATTGTATGCTTCTTTAAACTGAACGTCCCCCGAGAGCATGAATTGACAGGCTCCGTAGAGTTGGGGTGCGTTTCTTTCCATTGCAATCGAAGGTTGGGGATACAAACCGCTTGTGCAGAGGACATGCACAATCTCTAGGACCTGGTTAAGGTAGATCATTTTTTGTAGGAACGGCAGCTTCAATTTCTGAGATCCTCCAAGGGTTGACTTAGTCCTATTTGTGACATGGCCTGCAAAAAGCATTAGTTCACATTGTATTTGACCTGCATGACGGATGGAAGATGTTGGAAGTTTTATAGCACAATTGTCGAGAAGGGTCAGATATTTTCACGCGATGTAAAAATTCTGAATATTAAGGAAATGTAACTCACCCAAGTGCCAAATACTATCTACAGCGTCAGGATCTCCGCCACTGGGCTCACACGTTTTCAAAGCGTCCTCAATGAACTTTTTCGCTGCAAGCTTTGCGAGCATGAGGTTTTCCATATCGTCATTTGCATCCGGACGCGTTATTGAACACAGTACAGCGTTGAACATGTTGACACACAAAATGACGGCTCCGATCAATCCATCGCCCCAATTAACAGAACCTTTCGACTGGTACATGGGATAGCCTTGATACTGGGCAGTTAATGCACCATGTACATAATTGACGCTTGCATATCCAATCTCTCCACTGAGATGGAAATTGAGAATATAATTCGTCAATGCTTTCCTTGTCGGGTCATGAACAACCGTCTGTGGTTGTTTGTTCAGTCTCCCTGCATAAAGCTCAAGTATGATTCGGGGTGCAATCAGCCAAGCATTCAGCATTTCGGTGGTCAAGTCCCAAGTGTCTGAAGAAGCCGTCCCTGGTTCTGAAGCCATAGATTGGTATGACTGGTAGAATGGAGGCTTCATTTTCTTGGTGTAGTCTGTGCCCTCTGCCCTACAGCTGAATGCATCCCTGACAGCGTCTTCATTTTGCGCAGATGTTGGATCTTCAATGTAAGCTTGCATTGCCTTCGATTTCAGCAAAGGATGCGATTGCCACTGGGCGGGGCTTGCGGTACCATTATCCATGCATTCTTTCATTGCTTCTGTAGCCTTGTCAATTGTAATTCTTTGTTGAACCTTGACGGGATCAAATTTGGTAAGGTCCGGTTTCATACCAAAATCACTTATCTCAAGCTTTCCCATAACATATGCGAACCATTTACCAACATTCGAAAGTGGTCGAGGATAAGCAGAGGTTATCTTGGCTAACGCGTACGCTTGACTCTTCACCCTCAATGCTTCCACCACCTTATTTGAAGATACAGCTGCAGATTTAGCGTAGTACACCTTTGCGACAAAGTGGACGTCCAATATCCCTTTTCGACTTTCGTCAAAAGTCATCGCCAAAGCCATTGCGTCGTTGATATTATCCTGGGTGATCCGATCTGAGTAGGTTAGGTTTTCCTTTTTGAAGTCACTTATATTGAGGGAGTTTTTCTTCATCGTTCCAGTGAATAAGTCAACACTGCTGTTCAACATGACATGCGTAGCCGCGGAAGTCCGATGCATCCCCTCACATGGGGCGAAGACGATTTTGTCCCGGGTCCGATTGTCACTCAAGAAGGAGTAGAAATCATACAGCAGCCCATTGGTAGTTCCTCGATCTGTATAAACTTTCTCTATTGCATGCCAAGCGTCTCCAAGACCGTTTGCGGTTGCGACGAATAGTCTGTCTTCACTCTTGCGCAAGTCCCTCAACAACAAATCTTTCAAGCCCTCGTCCGCGAGTTGGTCTTCAAACCATGTGGGTGATGAGTCCACAGGCACAAGTCTCGACCTAACATCAGGTTCGTCCGAGTGTGTTACCGTAACCGTCTTCAAAGTGAGGACAGAATCTGGTTTCTCCGCGCTCAAATCGTCGTCCTGGGATGTAGTAAACAGAAATTGAGTTTTTTCTGAGGAAGTTAGATATTTCCACGAAATGTAAAAATATAGCAATTTGACATTTTGGTAAATGTAACAACCTGGGATGCAGATATTTTTACAATATGTAAAATATTTCGATGCATTGTTAGGGTTGCGTACGACTGGGGAATGTGGAAAACTGACCTTGTCATGCGGATGAACGAACAGTTGAGTATCCAACCCCCAGTCCTTGTCAATACCTTCAGCGAGTTGTAGCGGGTTATCGAGCATACCATTGACCAGTTTCATTATCTTGTTTCCATTTGGAACATTGTGGTTTACATCCGCAATATACATCATTTGTCCGCCACCCCCTTTCCTTTTGAGGTATGTAAAATACACTAGCATTGTTGGATGAATCATGATGGTGACGTTGTTGGTGTTCTCGGCAATATACTTGTTGGCCTTGTCAATGTCGGTCTTGGTAACAGCACTCCCTCGGTTACTGTCATCGCCTCTGCTCTTCTTCTTTTTGTGTTTCTGTTTGGGTTTGTTTCCTGGCGAACTCCCCGCTACAGATCTCTTGTTCGAACTACCGCCTCCACGTTCGTGTCCATTCCTCGCACTTGCCATTGTAGTATGTTGCTGTTTGAGATTTAATAACAGTGGTACATTCGACGAATGATTCATTAGTTGAAAAACTGTACATAACGAGTTCGCGAGCTGTTTCCGTCACTTAGGTCACAGGCATCGTCCCCATCGCCCCCGTGTGTTTGTGATGCATCCAGGGTCACGTTCCACGTCTGCGTTGCTACTACCGCCCACCCCGAACAATCCATTCGACCAGACTCCTTGAAAGAGAACGTGATCTTAGAACCGACGCATCCAGTGCAACGTCGGCGTTGCTCGTCTTGTCCTCCTTGAAGATGTACAGAACAGCGTACTCACGTGCGTCCCCTGTTGAGTCGTTGTTCGGCTGCTTCGAATGCTCGAGTTTGGCTTGCTGTCTTTGCATCAGGTGGTTGATTGATGTCCAATGATTACTGTTGAATTATATCAACAAACATTCACACAATGTAAAAAAATCATGCTACAAACCAAGGCGCGTCGTCGGGGTAGGTCGTCGCACCCACCCTCAATGATGATATTGACCAGTAACAGCTACACAAAAATCCTAGCAACCTGCTCGTGGATTTTTTGAGACAGAATATATTTGCTTTTTCACAACGTCACTGCCCCCGTCTACGCTGGCGTGGAAGATGTCAGCTGGTTGATCCCGAAGTAGAGTTCTGCACGGTCGCCCAAAACCTCAAGTTAAGTAAAGAAAGGTCTTCATGTAGATGATACCACAGCAGTCATGATTGTATTAGGGATGATTCGATCAAGATGCAGAACTTTGTTACCAAACATGACTTCCTTTGTAACACCTCACCAGAACAGCTCAACAAAACGACACACAAGCGATTCGGGTTTTTCTGAGACAAAAATAATGTCGCATTTTCACCACATCACCCATGCCGCCTGCGTACGTGCGGAACATGTGTTCCGTCCAGGCGCTCAAAACTGCATTGCCGTGTTAAGTATGGAAAGGCCTACGAGGATGTGACGCGAACGAATGGATGGCACCATTTGGTAAAGGTCGTGCGCCTTCTGTCATGTCTTTCTGTGACACGAAATCCAAGACCGAAATGTGTCAGCGAGGTCGCGCGCCTTCTGGCATGTCTTTTTTGTGACAGAAATCCAGGACCAAAAATGTCTCAGTGACAATTCCACAAAGAAGAGCCTTTTGTGTGTCACACCAAGTAAGAGATCGTCGGGTTACTTTTGTCCTCCCGATTAAAGTTAACCCTTCATGATAAATAACAATACATTATTCAATGTTGAAGTAAGAATGATTTCGAAAGGGGGATTGACAGAGGAATCCGTAGTAATATTTACCATCATGAATTTGTCCCCCCATGAAGAATATTGCAGATGCTCATTTTGGATTGCAATTCCTGTGTATGGTATCGTACGACCCGGAATCAATACCATCCATTCAGACAAGACAGAATGGACATCTGTTCAATGTAACACCTGGATTTCAAATCCATTCAAATAGTTCAACCATTTGCAGATTACACGGGAATTGATATATGTTGCACGTACCAGATGTCTCCTTCGGCACAGCGGTCCATTGGCTCGTCACCGCCTTGAATACCTTTAAAAGATCCAAATCCACCAACAGGAATCAGTACCACCCATTCACACGCCACCCAATGAATCTTTGTGATAGGTCAGGAATCAATATTTGAATCCATTCAAATCCTCAATTCATTTGAAGCCTACAACGGAATCAATATGCCCCTCACCTACCATATGGCGTTGTTATGAACATTCCCACCACCTCGTTCAGTCCAAGCTTGTCAATTTGAATTTTTTTACACTGCTACTCTCACCATTTGATCAAAGATTTCATCCACATCCATGAAATTCCTTGATTGCCATCATAAATTTGCCATGGTTACAACGAAGAAGCCCACACCCGCGACGGCGTCGTCTACATCGTCCTTGGTCGCAGCTCCCGAATCCACCACCAAACCACGGGCGAAACTGAACAAGGCTAGGAAGGTCCCAGCCGTGCGTACCACTCAACAGAAGACGGCGCTACCCAAGAAGAAGAAGACGGCAACGAAGGTGATGAAAGCATCGAAGACAACGACGCACTCTGTCGGTGTGTCCAAGAAGGCTGCACCCGCGAAATCGAACAGTAACAGTGCACCCAAGGCACCATCCACCAAAGTCAAGAAGGCCACGGCGGCGAAATCGAACAGTAAGAGTCCACCCAAGGCACCATCTACCAAATCCGTCACTGCCCCAATCATTCCCATGAAGAAGAAGGCGAAGAAGATGAAGAAGAAGGACGCGTCGTTGACGAAGTCGGCGATCGTCAACAACACCGGCAATGCGTTGGCCACTCCCAAACCAACCAAGACAAAGAAGGCCAGAGCTGGTACCCCAGCCACATCCACATCCACGTCGTCCAATGGGTCAACCACATCTCTCCGTAAATCGATAGCAAAGCGTCTCAACATGGATGATGCGGACACCCCCACGAAGAAGTCTCGTTCCACCCCCAGCAAGGACACCACAGCAAAGTTGTCTTCTGTGAACCATTCTGAGTCAATCAGAGTAGCCAAGAAATCTTCTGCATCCACAAAACAATCGACAAACGCACCTAAGAATGAAGGATCGATCCCCAGGACGAAGAACAAGGCCGCCACGAAGGTAGTAGTGACACCTGAGAAGCAGCGCGAACCCAAACAAGCACATCAAATCGATTGGACGACTAAAGCCGGAGTCACCGAGGCTCTTCTTTCCATCTTAAGTTCCAAATCCTCCAGGGCTGCTGTAGCAAACATGTCCTTCGAGGAGCTTCTCGAAGACCTTGTCTCACAGTTTCCACCGAAAGACTTGATGTCTGCCTTCCCACTTATGGGCATGTCTCTCGGCCTCAACATTCAGGCCATGGACTTGAAGACACCTTTCAGCACTGGACCGAAGGGTAGAGAGTTTTTTATGGACACCATTTTGCAAAACCGCACTTATTCGACGAACCCGTAAGTCCCTCTTCGACATTTTAGCCCATTGCAACATACCATCCATCGTCTCATGTAATCTGTTTATTCGTCCAAACTGACAGAAATGTTTTAGGGAAGGCATCAAAGTGAGTAATAGCCCATATTTCCAAAATATTTACATTTTGTGAAAATTCACTAATTCACCACATATGTTCATTTCAGGGTGAAGGTGAAGATTGAGAACTCGAATCAGAAGTGAGTGATTTGTTTCATCATTACTTATAATACCCTTCGTTGCATAATATTTCCACATGTTGTAAAATTTTCTCAATTTTGGTACCATATTTGCTTCAGGGTGAAGGTGAAGTCGGAAGTGAAAAAAAAGAAGTGAGTTCTTTGGTCTCCATTTGAGAGATTGTGAATGTCTCTACAAATTTGATTTATGATCTCATTATTTCATATCTCAAACATATATTTTAACATTCCTATTCATTTCGCCCTAGGCAATTCCTCGACGTTGTCGACCTCGTTGACATACAGAGCGAAGAGTCCGATGGATGTTTCGGCCTTAAATCAGAAGACAACGGAACTGAGGTGATGGATGAGAATGATGATGAGGAGGATGATTGTGTCGATGAGGTGGCTGGTGTCGCAGAAGAAGAGACAGAAGAAGAAGAAGCGACAGAAGATGAAGAAGAAGATGAAGAATTCGAAGTGGATGAAGAAGAAGTCGGTGTCGAAGTTGAAGCAGATGAAGAAGCAGTAGAAGAAGAAGAAGAAGAAGAAGTAGAAGAGGAAGAAGATGGAGAGGAAGAAGAAGAAGAAGAGGAAGAAACAGTCGAAGACGACCACGACCGCAACGAAGAAGTTGTTGTAGAAGATGCATCCGAAGAAGAAGACGACGAAGACGAAGAAGAGTGCGATGACGAGGAACGCGATGAGCGTTGTGTTACAAGGAACAACATCTCCTGTGCTGCTGGATTCAATCCTCCCGAAGAATCTGAAGCAGAGAGTGTAGACCAACATGATGCTGGTGCGTATATGAAAGGTGAGGTTATTGAAGAAGTTGAGTCAAAGAAACACCCCGCTTCCTCCATGCAAGGAGGTGGCTGCCGGTTTTCATTCCCAAAGCCGGTACAAGATGACGACGATGGTGAAGGAAATGAAGAGGACAAAGATGTCGAAAAAGAAGAAGAACATAATACACAACCAGGTGGTAAACAACGCAAGGTCCAATCATTGACAAAAGTCAAGAAAGGTTCTACATTTGGATTTGGCAGCAGCAACGCCTCGAAGGGGTTGATGATTGCAGCCCAAAAAATTGGTTCTGGCACTGGTCGTGGTACTATCACGCAACCAATCCGCCATAACCTGAAAGGAATGTCTTATGCCCTTGTCTTGCTGAAGGACCAGAAAAGGCTCTGGTGGATGAAAAGCGAACTAATTGTTGCCGCCTGCTCCTATGCCCACGGGGTCACTTTTGGACAGCGTGCACAAATCCCAACTTGGATCACATCAATGAAGCAATATAACCTCCGCGGTGAAGAACATGGGAAAAATGCTTACAAAAAGCGGGGTAATTTTGTGATTCCACTGATTGGTTTTGTAGTGTCTGCACCCACTGCTGATGAGGACCAGATCCAAACTCGAGCCCAGGAGTATATTCAATTCCTGTACCACGTGATGCGTGAGTACTCCACAACCGATGGTGGAAACTACGCCTTGGAATTCATCAAGTCCAACAGTACCATTGGTGATGACGGTGAACCTGCCGGCCTATACCAAGCACTGGTCAGACAGGCCACCGATACTACCCACATCGCAGCTAACATGAAGCGTCTACTCGTGACCTACTGGAAAGGAGACCTTCAGCTCAATGTTGGAGTGCATTTCGACAAATACCTCACAGATCACGATATCAAGGAATTCCTTGAAAACTGGGTTGGATACAACAGTTGGGAACAAGTCCCACAGAATGCAAGGCAAGCCTGCTACAAGCATACCTGGAAGCTCAAGGACATTCCTGCATGGAGTAGCATCGTCAGAGAGTCCTACTATTAGCGTGGCGCAAGTTTTTGATCATTCGGTAGGGGCTTTATTTGTCAAGTGGTGGGGGTGTGGGTGAATTTTTCTGAGCCGAGTTGATTCCTGTTTTATCTGTTGACGTTGACACAATACATCAGAAATATGACATCGTCACTAACAACGTACTAACTGATGTCTTATTTTTACTATGCCATTCCCGCCAGGAAACTTGTGCCCTACTGTTAAAACACATTTCGTAATTTGATTGTTCATCCACAATTCCACATTTTCTCTCAACAGTGCAAGGAACACCCGAAATTGACAAAGTCGCGCGTCGGAGAGAGCAAGTGCGACTAGCAGTGCGAAGACAGAGAGCCAAACAGACCCAAAAACAGAAAGAGCAGGCTAAGAAGGCCCATACTGTACATATGCGAAACTATCGGGCAACACACAGACCAAGTCAGGCAGCAAGGACTTCTGAAAGGATCCGAAAAGCCAAATGGTGGAAAGCCAAAACGTTGAATGAACAGGCTTTGGTAAATGAAGCGCGCCGATTTCGATATCACAAGGAGGACAGAGATGTAACCGCAACAAACGAGCGCCTCGCAAAAGAAGCCAAGGACAGTTATGACCTAAAACCATACATTGAATATGCAGTGAAGCATGCCAAGAAAAAACTCCACAGAACACAGACTGGACCCAATTCTTCGACCCACAGAGCCCACGTCTGTATCTGTTGCGATTGCTTTCTTCGTCCGTCGGAGGATATCAACACCTTGAGTGAAAAACAGTTAAAAAATCACCGTCACAGACTTGGTGTCCATGAGTATGAAGAGTATCACGATGTCAAGTTACACAAGGATCTCATTCAACAGTATCATGTGGATCCTTTCAAGAATATGTTATTATCCAAACGATCGAGAAAATTGGAGGATGGCTGGGTCGCGTGTTCCCAATGTCATGGATCTCTTCAGCCTCGAAACTCTAAAACCACCAAACCTCCAAAGTTTGCAATTGCGAACGGTTTTGCGATTGGCGAGTTCCCCAAGACCATCAAAAGGCATCGTCAAGACCCCGACGACACACTTAATCGCAGCGTGCACATTGACGACATTTCGGACGAAATGCGTGTTCTTGTCGCTCCTATAAGACCCTATGGTTACATGTTCGCGTACACCGGTGGGTCCCATAAGTCTGTTCACGGTCAGTTCTGTTATTACGAAACTGACCAACCGAGCATTGGTGGGGTAATGAACGATCTCGACAGTAAGGGTGCTCCTTCAAGTATGTACATCATGTTATGTGGTAAAACCACTCCAGAACAGAGGAAAATCATTCGGAGGCGTGCTGAGTTTGACAGAAATGAATACTTGGATATTTTGAATTATTTCATTACAGAATCTGGACACCCAGGTTACAAGGACATGCCATTGCCACAGGACTTCCCAAAACCCAACTACATTGAAGATGAGGCAACTGGGGACAACACAGCCCATTCAATGAACAGTAAGGTTGAGGATCAGTACTTGGGTGGGACATACTACCTTTCAACTGCCCAAGACCCATCCTACAAGACATCTGTGTTCGAAGACGCCAAAAAATTTGCGAGGGCATACTTTGGTGACGAGACCCCAACCCTTCTCACAACTGGCGGTAACTATGCCAATATGAAGGATTTAAAAGTGGAAGATGTACTACCGTTTGCATTCCCTTTCGGTTTGGGGGGACCTGGCGGACCCAGGCGAACACCAATATCTCCAGAAGCCTGTTTCCAGCGCTACTTCCGTTTGTCCATGCGTCAGTTCATGAGAGGTGACACAATACTCATTCTGGGCCATATGTACAACAGGATTCTAAGTTACAGGAGTGCACTGTTGACCAGCCGAAACATGATAAACGGATTACCCATCGGTGAGAGACTGGCTGAGTTCAAAGCTTCTGACTTCAGGGGCGAGGGAAATGAGGCGACAGACACTCTATTGAAAGCAGTGGAAACATCTTGCCGCGCTCTCGGACACACGCCTGAAGCGGCAAAACATGCAAGGCAAAAGTATTGGGCTATGAATGATCATTTTGGGCTCAATAGTGTCTATGCAACTGTCACACCCGATGATCTATGCAGTTTCCGCGTTCGACTTTATGCCAACCCTGAAGAATCCGTGAGTTTCAACTTCTTTTCCTTGAACACAAATATTTCTACAACTTGTAAAAAAATCGAACTCACAACTTCCACTATGTATCCATATCAATCACAGCATGAGTTGCCTGATCTCAATATGTCAGAAGATGATTGTCTTTTAGAGATCAAACTCCGGAAAGAAACTAGACTGAAATATCCTGGAGCATGTGCATTGGAATACGAACATGTCATGTCTGTCTTCCTCGAAGACCTTCTCCAATGGGATCCAAAAAAACAATGCGCAAAACGTCCCGGAGTCTTGGGGACGGTGCTTGCATTTGGTCCAGCTGACGAAGAACAAGGCAGGGGAACTTTGCACTCCCACTGGCAAATTTGGATCAAGGAGCTGACGCAAGAACTACGTGATCTATTGTTTGCAACCAACCAAGTTGAAAGGGCTTCTGCAAGGGAAAAATTCTTTCGCCTTGTCGACCAAATGATTCACACAACCTATGGACCAGACTTGAAAGTTGAACATATTTGCACTCCCGTCGTCGACAGCAATGGTGACATCCCCAAAGTTGCTATCCCTGCGTCTGACGTGTTCAAAGACCGTGACGAACAAATATTCCGTGACGCACGAAACAGGACAATGAACAAGGGCATTAGGGGGCAAGTCATGCATTGCCCGAACTGCAAGGTTATCGTGTCGACACAGGATGTGGTTAACCTTTCTCTTGAGCATTGGCTTGAGGACGCCCAACACAAGGGTACCAAATTCACCGAAGGACTACCGTTGACTCCTGAAAGATTGGACATTGCTGCGTTACGACATTCGTATGACACAAAGGATGGTTGTGTCAAGTTGGATGATCATTTCTGGGCCAACAAGGACGTGCGTGATGTTTTACTGCGTTTCAAATTTGACGAGCATGACTGGAAACATCGCTCGTCATGCTTCAAGAAAGGATGTGATTGTAGGTTTTTCCTTCCGGAGCCATCGCATGGACAGACCGATATCTACAGCGAAAACGAACTGAAAGGAGAGTTGGAAGATTGGCACACCCTCGATGGGAATGATCCACTTCGAATTCCTACATGGGTTCTACAGACGTTGCGGAAACAGGTATGTCAATATATCAACGCACACAACAGGAACATTTCAGAGGTGCTCAATTGTAACACCAATGTACAAATTGGGGACATCTCGCAGGTTTATTACAGCACGCTGTACTGTGGAAAATCAAGTCAAAAGGAAGACTCGGAACGTCGGAATGCAATCAACCAGGCTTGCAGTAAACGTTTGCTGCGGGTTCAGAATGAAGTTGATACAGGGATACGAAGCCAAGAGGAGGTGCAAGATGGATTCGTGGAAGGTCTCTGTCGTATGCTTAGTGCTGTTCATGCTGCATATTCAAGATTGGTCATCAGTGCTACCATGCAACATCGTCTTGTTTCCACTGGCGGAAGTCGGTTTCAATTTTCACATGGTTTTGGCTTCCTGCTTATTCCACAAATGGAGGCAACATTGATGAATGAGCCTGTTAATGTCCGTATTCGAAAAAACATCCTCAAGGGAGAGGAAGTTTTTTGGGCTGATTCACCGTCCGACGACTACCTATATCGTCCAAACGACCCCCAATTTGAAGAAATGTGCCCATATGAATTTGCCATGCATTACAGGAAATCATTCAAATCATTCAAAGACATGAAGGATATCATTTCACCGTCAGCGATTATCGACAACGACGACAATGACATTGACGAAGATGAGCAGGAGTATGTCGATGGAATCAGTGAACATGATCGGTTCCAGGGGCAACGGTTCAAAAAGAAGTGGCGATTCAATAATTCCCATCCAGGTTTCCATTTCTCCCAACTGTGTGAACTCAAAAAAATGGTCATTCCAAAGGTCTACCTTCCAAAAGGCAAACTTTGCAACATTGAAGAAATCAAGTTACAACAGTGTCAGTCAGCCGTGGATGATGATGTCAAGAATTTACGTGAAAATTATGCAAAGATGGCACTTATGATGTTCTATCCCTACAGGACACCTTGTGACTTGTTGAAAAATGGGAGTCATTGGGAATTATTCGATGACGAAAGGACAAGATATTTCGATAATAAAAGACAAGCACTCGAAATCCAACTCGAAAACAGGGACAACAACCTCCAAAGGCCTGAGCTACCAAAGGGCAAGTTTTGGAAGAAAGGCTTTGATATTCTTCAAAACATGCAAAATAGAAACACCATGGAGAAAAAACTCAGCAAAAGAGCAAGGGACAAGGTCACTGTTGACACAGTATGCCAGGCACCAGACCTCAACCCAGGTTCCTCAAATTCGGAAAATCCAGAAAATGAACATGACAACGTCGTAGATATTCTCAAATTCTGCAACGAGCACAGGGGGTACGAACATTCAATCTTTGATGTAACTTTTTTACAGATTGTGAAAATATCACACCTAACATTTGCCCACTCAAAATTCATAGAGAATACCATTGCGATGATTCCCATGACCCTGGTAAGGACTTCGAAGAACTCAATCCCGGCCAGGAACGAGGTCAGCACCACATCATTCGAAGCGCACCTTTCGGTAAAGAACATCTCATTGATGCGCGTCTTTCGTCTACGAGGTCATTGTTTGCAGTAGATGGTCCCACAGGTGAGGGGCGCCTTCATACAACAGGTGGTCACAAGGAGTCTTCTGTTATGTCACGAAACAAAGCAAAAACCTTTGCGGGGCTGATGAAGCTCATCACAGGTACACTCACAGAAACGACAGATTACAAAACAGTGTACGATGACATGGATGACAAGTCCGGAAATGATGGTTCAACATCGTCCACCACCTCGCAACTATATTCTTCTCCATCTCTCGTTGACGTTGCAAGGAGAGTCGCGAAGGCAGATGGCACAAAAATGGATGAAAAACAATACATAACATACGAGGTCGTGTGTTGCTCCTTCCTCTTGGGCATAGTCAACGAAGGACACGATAAAGACTCAAAGCTCTGGTCCCTCCTTGGAAGAACATTTGCGGAACAACGAGATGAGCTCGACATGGATCGTCTAATCGAACAACTGAAAGTGCATGGTGCACAAGAGCAGTTGCTCATGTTTTTGACGGGTCCCGCGGGGGCTGGAAAAAGCACAGCAATGAAGGTTGCAAGAAGGTTCTGTTTTGAATTCTGTTTTAGCTTAGGTGTGATTTGGAGCGAGTGGACAATCTTTTTCACTGCGTACACTGGATCCGCTGCAATGGCCATTGGGGGATACACAATATGCAAGTCTGCATTCATTTTCGCAAAGCGGGCACTTACCGAAGAAGACATGAGACTATGGAGGGATGTACGAATCCTGGTTATTGATGAAATTTCCTTCATGAACGACGACGAGTTCCATTCGCTCGATCGGCGTCTCAAGCAAATGAGAGACAGGAATAAACCCTTTGGCGGCTTTTCCATCGTTTTCGCCGGTGACTTCCGTCAACTTGAACCGAGCGGAATCTCGGAGAACAAACTTCTATTTTCAAGAATGTCAAGTCAATATTGGAGTAACTCGATTAACGTTGTCATCATCCTCGACAATGAACATCGATTCAAAAGCGACCCACCGTTTGGTAAAATGATGAAAGACATGTGGAAGAATGACCTCTCAGCCAAGGACAGAAGACGCCTGAACACAAGAGTTGTGGGGAAGAATAACTTGACATTGCCATCCACATTCGAAGGTGACGCTGCGTATGCCTGCCCTACTAACAAGGAACGGAATGCGATCTCGGCGGCGAACTTTAGGCGACACGTACTTGACACTCATCCAAATTTTGATGGTCCACATTCAGAACAACCACCAGAACATACGATTGTTATTGAAGCAGATATTCGCAGCAAAAAAACAAAGATGCGTCATAAGAAGATTGACAGCGTTTTGAGACACCGGATTATTACTACATGTGGTGACAGCAGTGTTAAATGCGGAACGAAAGGTATCGATCCTGCGTTGTGTCTATACAAAAAGGAATACCTTATATGCATCGTCACCAACGACCATCTAAGAGACAAGGTTCCACGGGGCAATGGAACTTTGTGTCGGGTGGTGTCAATGAAACTGAAGGACGAGGCTACATCGCGTAAGTGCAAGAATTACTACGGGAAGAAGGTATGGACAGTCTGCGCCACCGACGTCGAGTGGATCGAATGCGAACACGTTGTGAAAACAGAACCAATGGTTCAACTAGAGAAAGAAATTGAAGACCTTGAAAAGAAGATCCAAACGGCATCCGACACGATAAAAACTACCATTGCAAATCAAGTCAAGGACATACGAATACGTCTCATGGGCATGTGCAAAACAAGAAGATTCAAACTGACACCCCAAAAGTACAGCGTTGTTGTTACAATGTCGCCCCACAACATTGCAACGACAAAAATCAAGTTCGGTTGCAGCATGACTCAATTCCCTATCAATCTGAATGATGGCACAACAGGACACAAGCTTCAAGGAATGTCAAAAGATTATCTCATCATCACTTCTTGGCCAAGTGGTGGTCTCTTTCGAAATTGGGAGTACACAGTGCTATCACGCGTCAGAACGCTGGATGGACTTTTTCTTTTCCGACCAATTGACATGGACAAATCATTCGCACCATCAGAAGAACTCAAGGCATACATCAAACACGCGAAAAAACAAGAGAAAATATTTTTGAATAAACGAAAGAAGAACATGACGGCATTCTACAAAAAAATCAAGAAACAATGAAGGGATAAATGAATACCGTTTTGCAATCTGTATTACTATATATATGTGAAAATTTTCTTTCATTATCTTAATAATTTTCACAATGTGTAAAAAATCTTCAATCTAATATTTTCACATCATTGTGAAAATGGGATATAAAATTTTCATATCATTCTAAAATTTTCACATCGTTGTGAAAATATTAGACATGGATATTTTCACATCGTTGTGAAAATATTAGATATGGATATTTTCACGGCGATGTGAAAATATTACCCGGGTTCGAATCCCAGAATGGATAGACTGGGATATTTCCACGTTCGTGTAAAAATATCTCACATTCAACGTAGGAACTACTACAAAACGAAATAAAAATGGAAAA
>Ga0102816_1000531_pt1 | contig 14857 bp, 19 predicted proteins | sample ColrivemetaGS545_FD_84509 | JGI IMG/M metagenome (GOLD analysis project Ga0102816, IMG submission 84509) | Estuarine microbial communities from the Columbia River estuary - Flood tide non-ETM metaG S.545 | ecosystem: Environmental > Aquatic > Marine > Intertidal zone > Estuary | place: USA...
AGCGTTTTTAAGGCACTCAGTCTTGAGTTTAGGAAAGGCAAGGTCTAATGCGTTAGGTTTCTTGTTATCTGCGTTCAATGCCCACCTATTGCGCTCTATCGGGTCAGCGGCTAATTGACTTGGCACTCTATCTACCATAATAACGATTGCACCTGCACCAGTCCTGCGTAGTTCGTAGCCTGTGATGGGGTGAATGATTACTAAGTCAAGTGATCCAACCACTTCATTTGCCATGCGTTCCCACTTAAAGTTCTCAGTGCGCCAGTGTCCGAAAAACATCTCATCTAGCGTAGTTTCTACGTGGCTAATTACTAAGGTGACAGCTTTGCCATCGGGTGTCTTTTCTAACCCCACCTGATCGGGTGAAGTGTTGAGCATCTGCTGAAATTTTTGCAATGCTTCAAGGTTGTCTTTGTGAAAATTCATGTGTGTTGTTATTGATTAAATGATTGATTGTAAAGATACGGCTTAGTGTTTCATTAGGCAATCATTAAGCTCTTGGCAATAGTTAAGAATTGCTAAAAAAATAATGGCGGCTACTATGTAGCGAAGGATGGTACTGGTTGTTTTCATGTCTTGTTGTTATTTGTTTGACAAATGTAGTGTAACTTTTTACCCCTGCAATAGGTGACCTACAAATTTAACAAATTTTAACAAACGTGTGTTTGGAAATCAGCGACTTACCTCAGTCGGTTACAGATTGTAACCTGTTGTAACGTGTTACATGTGACACAAATATGCTAGGTTTTGTGACTTTTACGCCCACGAATAGCTGCCGTAGTTTGGGAATAGTTCAAAATACATGCGCATCATGATTGCATCAGCGTAGTCAGGACTTTTACCATGCATGCGTGCTATCTCATCCTTGCTTATCACTGCAAGCTTGCCATCGGCTTCGGGTTGCCTGCGTCTTATCATGTCCAGTTCCTGCACGATCACATCCCTGTACTGGCTAACCTTGAAAATAATTTTGTTCTGCTCTACAAGTTCTGCCAACTTAAAATAGCATTCCGCTTTTTGGTTGGTGAACTTATCCGATTGCTTTGCACGACCACCATTAAGGAAGCCTCTACACTTTAAAAAATCCGTGACACCTCCACCTACACCATCTTCATCACAGATCACATTAGATAATTTCACACTGTGCTTGTCGCAAAGTTGTTTGATCAAAGTGACAACAGATGTTATTGGTTGCTTGCGTAGTTCTTGGATCTCGATTAACTGCAAACCATGCCACACGCACACCACGCTTCGGTCCTTACCAAGTCGTGCAATGTCGGCACTGATAAATTTATCTCCCTTTGCTTCCTCTTCCCTGAAGCATCGCACCAAGTCATCGTAGTTGTACATGTTATCTACTGACTCATCGTATTCCCAGTCACCATACAACAGCCTTCGCCTATCTATTTCAGGCAATCGCTCAAGTGTTTCAAGATAGCTATCTGGCAGGTGTGGGTTATCTGTTGGAAGTGATGGAATAAAGGCAAGGTGCTGCGCTAAGTTGTCCAACTTGTATGGTGCGTAGAACTCATTGTAAAGCCATCCCTTTGACGGATTGCATGTGAGCAACATCTTTGGTGGTAAATCAAATTCACGTAGCTTAAATCGGATGCGTGACTGTAGAATGTCTATTGCACGCTTTGATACCTGCGCAGCTTCATCCACGTATGCATCCGTTAACTCAAGTCCACCAAGTGAATGAAATTCAGGATCACTTGGGTAGGCAAACAAGTCCTTTAAAATTATCTCACTACCATTTGCAAAAGTAATAACGTGTGTTTGGTTGTTGATTGTGTAGTGTTCATTTGGTGCAAGACCAAGCATCTGTGCAACTTCAAAGAATGTTTTGAGCGTTGTCTTTTTTAACGTGTCAAGTTTGCTGCGACCAATCAGACCTCGCGTGCCGGGGTATTTGAATCGTCTACTTATCTGCCAAGCGCAACCGATGAAAGATTTTGATCCACCAGCTGCACCACCAAAAAGCACCACACGTGCCGGGTGTGAATTACCCAACACACGCAGTGCTTCATTTTGCTTTGGCAAATACTCAATCATTAAAAAGGCAAATCGTCGCTATGATTTTGGACATTATTTGTCTTGACACTTTCTGCCTTGTCAACTTTTGGCTTGTCACTTTCTGACAACTGCAATGAAAAGAACTTACCGTTCTTACCTTCTTTGACCCATGCAGCAAGTCGCATCTCTTTGCCATTGATTAACACGCTGCCCGTGTAGTCTGGTTGTGCAGCTGCTTCCTTGTAGGTGTTTTTGAAAAGGCTACCCTGCCCTTCTTTCTGTGTGTAGTTACTCATTGTATTAATTATTAATTATGTTTATATCATCCACCATTAGGCTCACTGTCTTGTAGTCGTCACGTGCAAATGTTTCAACTACCCAAAAATCTTCTTGAACTATTGTGTGACCGTCTACGTAACCGATAAAGATTTCAGTCTCTTCATCAAACTCTCGCAGCAGTATCATTAGTTCTGCAATAGTCACAATTTGTACTTCTCTTTTTCAGTCAAAAGATACAACTCTTCCAGTATCAAAGTCATCTGCAAATTATCTTTTAGCGATGGGCGCAAACTTCTTTTTGCAGTACACAGGTACAAGTTGTGTAGCAGTTGCACCTCACGTTGTATGTCGTAGATTTTCATTCAAATAAATTTAGTTGTGATGGCATTAGTGTGAAAGCTTCATCGTAGTAACAGAACTCCTCTTGACAATTACTGCATTCATAAACACCTTCCAAAAATGTTAGCGGCTGCAGGTAGTAACTTGGTCGCTGAAATTTACGGCACTCACATGATTCACATTTGAAAATCACATCGCAGGTTATGCCTTCAGAAGTTTTGTACTGCATCAGTATTCATTTTGTTGTTCAATCAATTCACGATAGCGTTCCTTGCGGTACTCGGTAAACTGATATGGCTTGGTGTTGTAAAGTCTGAATGCAACGTCTTCGCCCCACAGTGGCAACTCATCGTATTCATCCATCATCAACTGTTCAAAGTTAGACACCTTGCTGCGTTTGTATTCACGCACTGGCTGTTCCTTAATCAACAACTTATCACTCACCTGTTGCAATGCTTCTGCCATTTGTGGATGGGCAAAGATGTCGTAGATGTTGTTGGCTTCTTGCTTTGCTTTTCTCCTTGCATCTACATACGGTTGCCTTTGTTGATCGTAAAGGGGAAACCATGAAAGCACAGTAGCAGGATCAATGCGGTTGTAGATAGTTCCATACGCACCAATAGCACCACGATCTAAACACAGCTGCACATCTTCAAGTGAATAAAAGTATTTACTTTCTAAAATGTGTTCAGCGCAAAATTCAATCTGCATACCATTCATGTTATTCTGCACATTCATTAGTTGTGTGCATCGTGTAACCAACTGCATGATTTTTTCCTTGGTTGTTTGTTTGTCAAGCTTCCGCAGTAGTCCTATCTGGTCCTGTGTTATTGCGTGCTCGACTGATAGCGACTGCTTCGGCATAAAGTTGGTTAGCTTTTGCAATGCTGTCTGATGTTGAATTAGATTGTTTTCCATTTGTATTTTGTTTTTGATTTTTTACTTTGTCCCACTCCCTGCGCATCCAGTTGCGCACTGAACTTCTCCAGTCTTTCATTGGTACTTTGCCAGCTATCCAACCATTGGCTTCGTAATGGTCAATGAATACCCGGGCAAAGTTAAGTACCTTCTCTTCGCTAAGAAAGTTGCTGCCCTGCACACTTAGTTCACCCATGTAGTTGCACACCTCATGCTCCTGTGGCTTCACAAACTTTTTGCGCATAGTCTTTTTTTCATTTGCATCTTCAACTATAACTTCATTTATATTTTCATTTTCATTTACATCTTCTAAAGGCATTGCCGTGGCATATGCCGTGGTAGATGCCGTGGCATCAATGTCACAGTTGTTGTTTTTTCTTTTCTTCCATCCATCAATAGCACGGGCACGCTGCTTTTCACCATGTGCTTTTCTTTTTTCACGCTCGGTTTCAAGTCGCTCGTTAAAAAATAATCCATTCTCATCCTGCCGAAACTTTGCCAGCACATCTGCCGTGGCATTGCCGCAGCATAGCCGTATCATCTTTTCGGTAAGGTGTCCCTTTTGATGTTGCAGGCAAAGCAAAGTGATGTACTGACCACGCTCTTCCATGGTTAGGTCTTGCACACCAGAGATAAAATCGGATGAGTAAAAAAGAAATGCAGGGTCTTTTGCCATGTGTTATTGATTTGATTTGAATAAACACAAACCTATGAAAGTGCTGCGATGATTTCGCAAGTTGCCTACAATTAATCTGTTCCAATGTGGCATGCTGTAAGTATTTGGAAGAGATCCATTGCGTTCCAAACCAATATAGAAATGACTTTCATTGTAACTTAAATTGCGATAGCCTTGATCGGTTTCCTTATCTGCAAACTGGATGCGTATATCTTTGTGTACGCTGTCTGCATGGCTTCGTATTATTGGTTTGGCAACAGCTACATCATCAAACAAACTTGCTTGCGTTGCGTACACTTCTTGCATATTGGTTTGAACCAATAACTTTTTGCTTGACGCATCCACAATACCCATTGACAAACGGTATTCATTTAATGTGTCTACAGTTGTAACAGCAATCTTGTTAAGCATTAAGTCGGTGTCTTGTCTATCCTGCTTTCCAATATAACTTATACGCAATGGCTTGTATGAATTTTCACGACGGCATGTCATAGGTTCAACTTGCACTTCATACTGATGATGCTTATACATGGTATTCAATGCAACTGGATACAGTCTTATCAGTTCGTTGGTATTCAAATCCAAACCAATGCTGCAATGGTAATAACCGCCAAGCTTGCTATTCATTTCAAATTGAGCAATGGCTATCTGTAGGAATCTAATTGTGTGCATTGATTAATTGTATTAAGGTATCACAATGACAACGAAGCGGTGCGCACCAGCAACCAAGTGCTTTGCCTTTTAAATTCATTAGCTGTTTGTGAATGCTAGGTTTAAATGGTAAGTAGTATTGCTCGTAGTTATCACATACCTCATCACGATTACCATCCTTATCCATTTCAAAGGGATTACCAAAATCACTGAAGCGATCACAACGAACATACTTGTCGTTTGTTTCTGCGTATTTTATGGCAGCTAAATCAACTTTCTGATTTACTACAACAGTTTCACCACGCTTCAAGGCTTCAATTAATTGTTGGTCACGTGTGGTAATCTGCGCATCGTCTTTTTTCTTTTGTTGTTCGTATTCCTTAGCAGCAAACAACACTCGGCTGGTAGTTAGTTCAACACGCTTTATGCTTTCATCTTTTGCAGTTGCAATCTCACGCTCAAAGATTTCTTCTGGTAGTGCTGCAATCTTTTGGAAAGTGGATGACTGCTCTTTGCTTAAACCAAAATCAGATAACTTAGTTTTGCCTTGGTTGGTGTCTTCGACCAAGGCACTTTTGGTGTACTGATTTACATTGCCACTAGTTTTACTAATTTCATTTTCCTTCAACAACTGCCCTAAGATTCTTTGCGTGCGTATCTTCTGTTCGGCAATCATGTTCTGAAGTTCGGCATCTTTCTTTTCAGCCTTTGCCCATACTTCAATCGCTTTTACTTTGTTCAAGTAGTTTATACCTGATTCTAGCGTTTTAATTTGCGCTAATTGTTCACGTGCGTTATCACGTAATGCTAATGCGTCTGTCATAAATAAAAGAATAAAAACCCACCTCCACATGCAAAGGACTATCCGCGCACGGTTGTGCTATGGCAATGCAGTGAAGATGGGATTTGTAATGTTTTCATGTACGGATAGTCAAAACAAATATAGTCAAACTATACTCACTTCCAAATTATTGATATGAAACCTGCTGCAACCATGCCCGCTAAAAAAGCAATTACAATGTCCATGATAGGGTAAGGTGTGTGTTGCTCTTCAACTTGCACTGGCTGTTTTACAGGTGCAATGCGCTCAACTCTTTTTAGTGGTTGTATGGTAATTTGATTGCGATGTTGCTTGTAGTCTACGTTGTAAATACGTGCCTGCTTTTTTACTTCTTTTGTTAGTGCATTAGCAACTATTTGTGTTGGCATTTCAGCCACATATTTGTGCATGCCATTGCTGTCCTTGCGTATCATATCTCGCTCACGCAGCAAGGTAAAAATGCGTGTGCCTATTTGATGCTTGCTCTGCATCTCTTTGGCGTTAAAATGCTTTGTGTCGTGCAAGTCAATTAGCAACTTGTAAACTTTCATTGATTGATTTTTCATACTTGTAAATAATTATTGATTGTGATTGTAAATTCTTCGAATGATCTGCACACCTTGACGCAGTAACCTGCATTGATTAGTTGTGCGTGTATTGTTTTTTGCAAAAATGATAGCTTACCCTTTTCAGTTTTCATCTCGATGAACAGGGCATGGTATGGATCACGTGCTTTGCATATCATTAAATCGGGAATGCCCGGTGCAGCACCTTCAGCTTTCAATCTGCTCCACCTCCTTGCCCTTTGTATTGGTGTGCCACCTATGAATACACCATTAGGGAACGAAGCAATCAGGATGCGAGGGTGTGAGTAGCGAAACCATTCAACACAGCGTTGTTGCATATTGCTTTCTTCGTACTTCATTCTTTCCAAAGTTTAGTAGTGGACCAAAAGTTTGAAACATGGTTCGCATCGGTTTTGATATTGATGCATGGTATGTGGTTACGCAAATGGTTGTATTCCCAGTAACTCAATTTGCACACCTCGTAGTCGTAACCGATTAGATGTCCGCAGTACTGGATGGTGTGAAATTCAATAGGCACACTGAACTTTACCATGTAGTTGAATTGGTTTAGCGTGACAAGGTAAGTGCCGTGCAGCTCGTTGTCATCTTCATCCACTACAACTTGCATATCGGGTTGGTAAACATTCTTAAACCATTCGTACATGACACCTGTACTTACTTGCAGTTCACTACGCATAATGTGAAAAGCTTTCTTGTTAATGTTCCTGCGTATGTATGCAACTTGCTTCGCAGTTATTGGTTGGATGTTACTCATCGCCTTCATGTTTTATAGTTATTGAATTAATGATTTCGCACAGTGGCAACTGCATTACGTTGCTAAGGTTTAGCAGTTGTCGTAGTTTGATGCTGCCCGGATCAGCACACCAGTTGTGCAGTGTCTTTTTGACTATTGGTGTATTGCTTCTTTGCATAGCACGTAGGAGAGCAGCTTTGCTCCCCACCGTGCGTGCAATCAACCCGTTTAATTGATTGTTTTTTCTCATGTTATTTTGGATTTGCAAGGTCATAAAGTTGGCGTGTGGCAAGGCTAAAGTGATGCATGAACACAGCCTCATCAATGCGCTCAAAATTCTCTACCTTCATTTCACGATCCATGCGATAGCTTGCATCTTCGGCATCATCGTACTGCGTAGAATCAATTTGCAAGTACACGTGGTTGGCACGTATATCTATTACAGTGAATTCAGTTGTCAATACGCAGTAAGACTTTGCGTGCTTGCCATAAGACCAATAGTAAGGTAGTTGAATTGGTGTGCTGTCTACTGTGGTTAGCACTCTGTGTTTGATTTCTAAAGTTGTCATTGTGTTTATTTATTAAATTGTTTATTGATTAATTTTCGTACTGTTCCCAAATTTTATCCTCAACGATATTCTCAAGTTCTCTGTGTGCAGTTTGGTCCGCACCGTATAAAATTGCCTCGGTTACATTTACCTTACCGCACATAATCGTATAGCTTATATCACTTGCCTCAGTGCTTGCAGGCTCATAGTAGCTACCGTGTGATACAATAATGTCGCATGTTACTGTAATGGTTGCAGTCATCGGGATGCTGTCAAAGTCGTGTTCAAAATCAAAATACATTTTCATAGTGTTATGTGTTACTTTTGTTGTGTGTACAAATATATACTAATGTTTTAATAGTGCAACTATTTACACCAATAAATTAACATTCTTTAACAAATCAACTGCACAAGCTATAACATAGCAAAGCATTACAACGCATGGCTTGACAAGGCTACAAGGCTTGCACACGATAAGACAAAAGGAAGTGATCTACTGCATGAAGTGTTAGCACGTTTGATGGATAGACCAGAGCAGGACGTTGAAGATATTGTGTGCGGTGGTAAGATAGAGGCATACATCAACCGGGCATTGTGGCTATCATGGCACAGCAACAGAAGCGACTACGCAGTAAAGTATAGAAAGTATTACGAGCTGCATTCAGACAAAGAACTGGATGAAAGCAAACAAGATGAAACATGGATAGGTGCATTTATAGATGGTGAATACTTGTATAGCGCAATAGGTAGATTAAATGAATACGACAGCATCATTTTGCGTCTATATAGCAAACCCGATTTCGACTACCAAGAACTAAGCAAAGAAACAGGCATACCATACAGCTACCTGCGCACATCAATACACAGAGCATTAAAAAGAATACGAGAATATGTTGAACTTCAACGTGCCACTGCACATACAAAGAGAGAGACTAGCGACTTGTAAAAAATGCAAGTTCTTTAAGCCACTTACACAGTCATGTGGTACGCTTATCGTAGGCAACACTGTCGAACTTGAAGAGAATAGCGTGACACACTACAAAGAAAAGATAAAGCTTTGCGGTTGCATCATGCCGATCAAAACAAAGTTTGTGTTTGCATCATGCCCGGCACACAAATGGTTTGCACTTGACTGGAAAGAAGATGAGATAGCGCAACTAGATGCATTCATCAATCGGATTCACAAGGCAAACAAGATTGAACCACATGATTTGCAACAGTTATACGCATGGGCAACTAAGGTAATAGGTAGGAAGCAAGATGTATCAGGATGCGCATCGTGCATACGTGACTTGATTACAGAATTTAGAAGGCAGTTGAATAAAGTGGATAGCAAATAATTGTTAATATCAAAAATTTACAAGATGGCTTTTACAAAAGGAATATCAGGCAACCCAAATGGTAGACCTATGGGTGCAATTAGTGACAAGGTAAAAATGTGGAATGATTTGGGCGATTGGTTTGTGCAAGAAGGTGCATCCAAGTGCATGCGCATAATGAATGATATGGATGATGAGGAATACATCAAACACTACACTGCATTGCTTGAGTTCTTCAAACCAAAACAGGCACGCATCACACACAGCGGTGACGACAAAGCACCCGTAATCATTCAGGTTCATTCGGACCTGTAACAAAAACACAACAAAAACTACAATACAATAGGGCATGAAGATGAATGTAAACATAGCAGCAAATGCAAAGGGTGTGACACTGGGCAAGTACATCGACTACCAGAATGCAGTTGACAAAACAGAGCAGGTGCATATCATAACCGGGAAGAGCAGTGAGAGCATAAGACTATTGCAGGCCCATGTGATTGATCAAATAATAATGCAGTTTGAAGCGGTGTTGCATTTAGGCAGTAATGACTTTGAGCGCAAGGTGCGTGTAGGTGCGATTGAATTAGGTTTCATTCCCAACCTGCAAGAGATGACCTTTGGTGAGTATGTGGACCTTGACAGCGCATGCACAAGCTTGTACAAAGACGCAAAGGTGAATGGTGAAGCTGCACTCAAAATGATGTGCATACTATACCGCCCCATCAAAGCAAAGTTTGGCAACTTTTACGATATTGATGCATACAAGACTGAGGCGAAAAGAAAGTACATAGATGCAGTGAAGGAACTAACACTGGACCATGTACTAAATGTATTGCTTTTTTTTTCGACTATCGAAACAGAACTATACAACACTTCCCTAGAATATTTGGCAAAGGAGATAACGGAGATAGTGAAGGAGATGACGGAGGTACACCAGACGGCTTAGATGCCTATGGTTGGTTTCACATCATTGAATCACTTGCAGAAAGAGACATCACAAAGTTTGATGCAGTCACTGAAAGAATGGCAACGGAAGTGTTTACGCACTTGACTTACTTAGCAGATTATGTGTACGTGCAAAAAGTAGAAATGCAGAAAAGAAGAAATCATGGATAGTTACAATTATAGTTACAACGTATTGATCAATCGACTTGAGGCATTTGCAGCAGGTCACTTTTTAATACGCAGATTTACGCATGGGCAAATTGATTTGAGTGATCAGTTGCAAGATGATCAATACCCCTTCATGCACGTTACGCCCGATACGATAGAACCAATTTCAGGGGGCATGCAGTTCGGTTTTCACATCATGTTTGCCGACATACCACGAGACAAAGAATACAAGGCAGAATACCAACGTGAAGTGATTAGCGACTGCATACGATTAGGGCAGGACCTTATTGCAGAAGTGCAAAATGGTTTGGAGTTGTTTGGCTTCAATGTGCAGCTTGTCGATAAGCCAGTGTTTGAGCCATTCATGGAAGAGCAAAAGAACACGGTGACAGGTGTTGCATTCACTATAAAATTAGAAGTGCCTTGGGATTGGTCCGCATGCGACATCCCTGCAATATGGTCCATTGGTGGTGCAGGTGGTAGCGGTGGTAGTGGTGTTGGCTATGGTGTATTGCTACGAACAAATAGTATAGACAACACCGTTCAAAACATATTGAACTTAGTTGATGGCACTGGCATAAACATAACTGACAACGGGAATGGATCGGTAACGATTGAGGCAACGGGTGGCGGTGGCGGTGGTGAATTTGTAAGTACTGAATACAACACTGACCACACAACTGCAACAGGCAATCAGTATTTAGTTGGTGATCGTGTGTGGTATAACGGCAATGTGTATAGAGCCACTGCCAACAACGATGCAATTATACCAACCAACACAAGCTATTGGACACTTGTTGGTGTAGGTTACAGGTTGCGACAAACACCTGTTGATTGGAATGCAAGTACAGGTGATCATCAAATACTAAACAAGCCAACGATTCCAACCGAGTTGAATGACTTGACTGATGTTCAATACAGCAGCCCACAACAAGACGATGTGTTGCTGTTTGATACACCAAGTAATGAATGGCAAAATGGTCAATTAGGTGCAGTTGCTTATTCAAATGACTACAATGACTTATCTAACTTACCGAGCATACCTGCGGCACAAGTAAACAGTGATTGGAATAGTGCAAGTGGTGTATCTGAAATTTTAAATAAGCCAACTTTAAATAGTGGCACAGTCACATCGGTTGCACTTACTACACCTGCTGCATTCACTGTAACAGGTTCACCAATTACGACATCAGGCACACTTGCAATTACGGGAGCAGGCATAGCAGCGCAGTATGTAGATGGATCAGGCGCATTGCAAACCTTTCCAACTATACCAACAGCACTGCCACCAAATGGTGCAGCAGGTGGTGATTTATCAGGCACGTATCCAAATCCAACTGTGCATAGAATACATGGCATAGATATGCAAAGCGGTACACCAACAGCTAACGATGTTTGGTTGTATGGTGGTGCACCTGCAAAGTGGCAACATCAATCAGTAAAGACAGTTAATAGCACTTCGATATTTGGTAGCGGAGATATACCAACAGGCACAGTTACATCGGTTGCTGCATTGACGATAGGCACATCAGGTAGCGACTTAGGAAGTACTGTTGCTAATGGCACAACTACACCGGTCATCACGCTAAATGTACCAACTGCAAGTGCTGCAAATCGTGGTGCATTAAGTGCTGCAGATTGGTCTACCTTCAATGGTAAGCAAGCAAGCATCGGATTGACTACAATAGGCAACAGCATTGCAACGCTAACAAATCCAAGTGCTGTAACTTACTTGCGTGTGAATGCAAATAATACAGTCAGTGCAATATCACTTGCAACTTTAAAAAGTGAGTTAGGTTTAGGCAGTGCTGTAGTGTCAACTGATCAAACAACTACAGGTACTGTTTACCAAAATGTGACTGCATTAAACTTTGCAATGACAGCAGGTAAAACTTACAAGTGGCGTGCAACTATTTGGGTAACGGCAACAACTACGGCATGCTTTTCAACCAATGGACCAGCAGGCACAACGATTTACCGATTCACTTTAGGCAGTGGCGCATCTACTAACATAGTAAGTAATGGAAGCGCAAATAATACAGGTGTTGTTGTTGCGGTTGGTAACAATAGAATTGTGAGTGCTGATGGTATTTATGTAGCAACTGCATCAGGCACATTTAATATATCAATGATAAGTCTATCTACGGGTGGTGTAGTTGTGAAAGCAGGTAGCATAGTTGAATACGAAGAAGTATTGTAATGGCAGATGCATTTGAGGACATACTAAACGAATACGCAGTAGCTGTAATTGAGCGCGCGCAATCCAACCTACGCATCACAAGAAGGGTGCGTGGTAAGGTAGTCAATCGCAATGCATCAGGTCACTTAGCAAAGTCACTTTACTACAAGTTAAAGTTCCGTTACAACAAGCCAACACTTGACTTCACTGTGTCAAATGACCAAGCAGGTAAGTATGCGGATGTGATTGAGTTTGGTAGAAGAGCAGGCGCAAAGATGCCGCCAGTAAAACCTATTGAAGCATGGATACGATTAAAACCTTTGAAGCTTCGCAATAGACAAGGACAATTTATTAAGGCAACAGAAAGCAATATAAAAAGTGCAGCATTTGCAATAGCAAAAAGCATTGGTGAGAAAGGTATTGAAGGCATCAACTACTATCAAGAAGCAGTAGACGATACGTGGGAAGAGTACAAAGACAAGTTAATTGAAGGCTACGTGAAAGGCATTGAACAAAGATTTTTACTAAACAAAAGATAATGGCAATAACGATAAATGACCAACCATATACATGGGCATTGCGTGGGCAAAAGCTAATGATTGTTGCAATCAGTGATGAGGTTGGCAATACTGGATTCAAGTATGGTGTTGAAGTAATACTAAACGGTGTGCCGTATCAATTCTATTTAAGTCCTGCACCTGATGACAGGCTGTACTTCGACATGAACCCATTGCTTGACACGATGCGTAACTATGAGCCACAAAACTTTCACTTTGCAACCGATAATACGCAGGCAGATACAAGTGGCATGACGCTAACATTCACACTTACTGAGTGGTGGATTGTCGCAGGTGTATTAGATCAAAATCCGGGCAGTGAGGTTTATGGCGATAGTGCCTTAGCAGTTAATGGGTACTTCCAAGTGATAGATGGCTACAAGCCAAATGTGCAAACGGGTGGTGCTGCCGTAAGGCAATCACTTACAAATACTTCATCGTATGCAATGAGTGATCGCAACAACAACACTTCACCTTTTTACCTTAGTGAATCATGGTCACTTGGTGTAGCTACAAATAGCATTTGGATACCTGTGCTTGAACAAGACTATGGTGTGCTGTCCATACCGGGCAATGACACCTATCTAACGAACAATGTAGTTGATCGTTTTACTATTACGATATTTAGCAGCACGGGTGTACCAACACAAGAAACAATTATGTTGAGTGGTTTTGATATTGAGAACTTGCCAGTGTACCCTGCTAACTTGAATGACTGGACAGGACTAACAGTGAAGCCTTCGCTCTTTGCTAACTGGAGATGCTACACAGTTGCCGTATTGAATAGTGTTACTGGCAAAAGTGAATCATACATATTTTACAACACACACGACTACGGGCAGGCAGATTGCAACTTTGATAATATCAGATTAGGTTGGGTCAATAGTCGTGGCGGTTGGGACTATTTCAACTTTACAAAGAAGTCAGAGATAACAAATGAGATTGAGCGCAAGACATTCCGCAAAGTGTTGTTCAATGGTAGCACTTCCATATTTACAGCCAACGATAGGACGCTAACACAACGCCAAAACTTAGTACAACAAGTGCTAACTGTGACAAGTGATTATATAACCGAAGGTGAATTTATTTTACTACGATCATTGCTTGCATCCAATCAAGTCACATGGCTAACAGAATACGATAGCAAGTTCATTGAGATACCTGTGAACATAGATGACACAAGCTATGTAGAAAAGCGTACAAGTGATGGCAAGCTATACAACGTGACTTTGAAAGTTCGCATGTCTAATCAATACAACACATAACATGAACGGAGAAGTACAACTAATAGTCAACAGCGAAGTGCCTACAGAGATTGCGAGTATATCAAACAATCCCATCTATGTGGGCATTGGTTCGCTATCACGATTGATTGTAACAAGCAGCAATGAAGTGGCTGCATTGGTTTCAGGTGATTCGCTTACTATCTTCAATTCAATAGGTCAAAGTGTAGTCAAAACATTAAACAGCAATCCCGTTATTGATTCACCTGTTGTTGGTCAAACACGTTTGAACTTTGGCGGTACGTGGGCGCAAGATTATTCTGCAGCTGCAGGTGGTTACTTCATGCTTGTTGTTGGTGGTGAAAGCTATTTAGATTTATTTGAGAATGAAAGCATATCGCAGAATTGGAAATTTCAGGACCTAAACACATTCGCAGCGCAAGGTGCATTCAGTCGCGAGTTCAGAATACCATTCAGTGCAACAAACCAACTTGCACTCGGTGCATTGTTTGATGTTAATGTGGATGCAGGCGCATCAAATTACTTTCACTACAAGTTACCTGCTGAAATACGTGTGGACACTTTGCCGATTGCTACTGGCTACATTCGTGTGCGCAAGATATACAAGCAACTTAATCGCATCAATGAAGTTGAGGTAGCGTTCTATGCAGAAACACCTGACCTTGTACGGAACATCGGTGAAAAAAAACTAAAGGACATCACTGACCTGCCTAACTTAAATGAAGTCATCAACTATGATAACGTAACTGATCCAACAAACGAACGTATTTGGACATTGCTTGAGCGTGGTGAACTATGGAGTGAGACAAATGAATTGAATACACGCAGTCTATTTGACTTTGACAATCCAGTGTACCCATCCGACCTAACACCTG
>Ga0102816_1000539_pt1 | contig 14733 bp, 16 predicted proteins | sample ColrivemetaGS545_FD_84509 | JGI IMG/M metagenome (GOLD analysis project Ga0102816, IMG submission 84509) | Estuarine microbial communities from the Columbia River estuary - Flood tide non-ETM metaG S.545 | ecosystem: Environmental > Aquatic > Marine > Intertidal zone > Estuary | place: USA...
CCCATACCTACACCTTCAATTCCACATAAAGTACCTGGCATATCAGTAGGGTCTCCAGCCAGTACTTGCTCCCAAAAGAACCTGTTAGCTTGATAAGTAGTGGCACTACCCCATCGTTGCTCAAAAGTAAGATTAGGTTTAAATGGATTATAAAATTGTGTTGGTACTTGTTGCATATCTTTATCTCCTGTGATTAAAAGTACTTTATCGTAGCCAATATGCTCAGCTAAAACACTCATAGCATCATCAGTTTCAATGTAACCTAAGGGATACGCATTAGCTTCAAGAAATGCTTCAAGAATTGTATCTTTCCAGCACAATATAGCATCACTAGTAACACGATGTCCTTTATACTCAGGTAAAATTTCGTTACGGAAGTTCTGATGTCCTTTACCTTGAAATAACATTAGAACATTATCACTTCCAGAGTTCTTACAGATAGTAGAGATAAACCTGTGTACGTGGTCTTTCACAACATCAGGTCTATCTCTATTACCTGCACTATACTGGACATTTGCTACAATGTGTAGCATACTGTCCAAATCTAGTATAGAGAGAAGTTTACTCATCAGGAGAATTCGTTTGATCCTCTAAAATACTAACACCTTTCTCAGTGGCAGCTTTTATTAAATCATCAACGCGTTCTTCAGACATTTTACCATAATCAGATGAATGGTAGATTCCAGATAATTTAGCTTCTTCATCCCACACATTGTTAGGCATTAAAGCATCTACTCTAATAGCGTGTCCATCATCTTGAAAAGATAAAATATCTATAGGACTAGCAAAGCAAGTAAGTACATGAGACCCCTGACTTCTATATCCATCAACATAATTTAACCCTCCAATATAAAGACCTCCACCACCAAACGTGTTGTTTAGATTTCTTGGAGCTTCCTCAGGTAAGTATTGCATTTTACCTACTTGGTAGATATACCCTATTTTATCTCCAGAATAGAACTTATGTCCGTGCTTGCAAATAGCAGGAGTAAATATAAATTCTTCTTTAGTGTCGGGTTTTTGGAATTTTTCAGGCTCTAACTCTTCTCCTGTGACAGGGTCAATAGTAGCAGCAATTCTATTTAAAGAATCTCTTTTAACCTTTTCATAAGTTCCATCTTCTTGAAGTTCCATAATATACTCCCAAGTAACAATCTCAGCAACTTTATATGTAGCCATTAACCCCTCTTGAGTAATAGCAATATCTTGGTAAGTTGCTAAAGCAGTTGCAGCCTCTCTAGTATAATCTTCCTCTGTCATCAATCTACGTACTTCAGCTCTATCCGTGTATGTAGTAGATAAATACTTTGCAAAGTACTTAGCCATTGTAGGAGTATAGCGAGGATTTGATAGCAACAATGCCCAAGATTTAATGATAGGCATAAAATCTATATCCTTATCATAAGAATCTTCAATTTTAACTCTCAATACTTCAGGGATAGCTATTTTACTTCTATACCCATCAAATGCTAAGAAGTACTCATCTGTAGCTGGTCTAAATACTAAGTATTTATTAGATAAAGCAATTTCATTACTTCTACTGCTTTTCACATAATCAAGAACATCCTTTTCAGGCATATTCTCTGCTTGAGCATTAACTAAAAATGCCTCATTCTCTGGAGTTCTAGCCATATTAAATGGTTTACCATCTACTACTCCTGCGATGGTGTTTTGTAATTTACGATATGTTATCATCTCTTAATTTGTTTTTGGTTACTAATAATAAATTAAATAATTCTTCAGCGTTTGTTAAGTCTACATGATCTGTTACAGATAAAATAGGCTCTATAGGAGCTAACCTTTTGAACTCACTTCTAATTTTATCTATGAACTCCTCATCATAGGAGTCTAAATGATAAATTTCATCACTTCCAAATAACTTAATAGCATCAACTGCTATAAGTTCTTTATTCCCAGATTTTACAGTTTTCTGGAACTGCTCTAGTATTTTTAAATACCCAAATACTTCATCTAACATTTGAGGTTTAAGCTTACCATTGTTTTCAATAAGATACCTAGGATCAGCATCTCTAGAATTATATCTCATACTTTCGTATTCGTCAAAATTTATGTCTGTTAATGCGCGTATAATATTTTTATTATTGGAAAAGCTGGAATTTTCATTCATAATTTCTCTGAAAATACGTAAGGTATTCAAATCTCTTATGTGCTTGCCTATCATAAGTTCTCCTGTTTTAGTGTTTAATTGTCTAAAATAATCATCTATCATTATACCATAAGGTAAGAAATATCTAACTACTTCTTGCGATATGTATATTACATTTTTAGGGAATTTTCCCGTAGTTAAATAACAAGATAACTCTATTAGTTTACCTAATTCAGTGAACTTGCCTGGCACAATAATAACACCTTCAGGGAAATCCTCAAATTTAGATTCTATTCTATCTTGTCTAATAGTACATTTTGTCCTTTTATACGTAAACGTACCCCAAGAATCATGTCCTACTTCTTGGTCATCATACTTCATATAAAGAACTTCTTTATTAGCTTTACGCTCTAAAGCAGCAAGACCAATTTCTTTAATTTCTTTAACTTCTCCTTCTAAATCATCTTCAGACTCTTCATAAACAACCTCGTAATCATCTAAGTTTAAATCAGAGTATTTTTCCAATAGATTTACTGTAAAATTATCTACAGTAGCTGTTGCATACTCTTGTTTTTGAAACTCTAATACAGATTTAGTTCTGGCAGCGTTCTTTCTAATGTAAATAAAATGACCTACATTGTATTTCTCAAGTAAGTGCACAGCTAACCTAGGACCTAACGAAGAGCTAGAAGCATAAATTATCTTAGCATCTCCAATACTTTGAAAGGTTTCTACAGTCTCAGTTCTAATCTTAGTTTTACCTCCTTCCCTATACGTAGATAACTTCTTAACAGTGAAAGAATAAAATAAGAACTCAAATAGAGGGAATCCCATACGAGTAGATACATTAAATGGAGCTCCTAAGGTAAACTTAGCTTGAATTCTATTTATATCTAAGAACTTCTTAAATACATTATCTACTGAATCAGAATCTCTAGTATGCATATTACTATACAATCTATTCAAATGGAAAATATCCTGACTATCTGCAAGGTCCATTCTCTTAGTCATATAATCTGATGCCTCTTCTTTAGCGTCTTCAACAGCTTTTAAAATAGTTTTCTTAGTCTTCTCAGTCCACTTCAATGATTCTCTTGATTGAGTAATATCTACATCAGTAGCTTTTACTTTAATAGCAATTCTGCCTTGACGTCTATCTAACTCTAATTCATCCCAACTCACAGTTCCATAAGATATTCCGTCCACTAAAATATGTGGAGAAGTATACGTAGAGTACTTAGGAATTAATAGTACATCAGATTCATACATAGGCTTTTCACTCAAACTATCTATAGTTTTATAACCTGTAGGGTCAATGTGAGTAAAGTGTACTTTACCATTAAAATACTGAAACTGACTCTTCACAGAATCAATAAATAAATCTTTGTTATGCTTCTTAGCTTCAAGAGTAATAGCTACCCCATTAAAATCTGTAGTAGGCTCCCAATAGATAGTTTTATCTTTAACTGTACCATCTGCCATGTTTACTCTCCAAACTTCACTTCTACCTAATGTATGCTCAGGTGTGATAGGGTCATAATCTTGACGGAGTATCATAAAAGATGTCTTAAATCCATTGTAAGTAGTCTCCATTATAAAGTAGTCTACTCCAGTTGCTAATCCCGACTTAGCTCCCGCACCAAACTTACCTATTGCAAGTTTCATATTTCTCTTTGACGAGTACCCAAGCTTAAAGAATCCTTTAAGTCTATCTCCTCCTAATCCTACTCCATAATCTCTGATAGTAACACTATCTCTAGGAGAACCTTCTGTATAGGTAACCATCACTTTAGAGTTCTTACTTAAAAACGAAGGGTTATAATAGCTCTCGTTAAAGCCTGAATCTTTCAATAGTTTACCATCATTTCTCTGTAAATAGTAATCTTCTACAGGTTGTCCTGCATTGATTGCCTCAAATACAGTACGTTCTACAATAGCATCTAAGCCATTGCTAATACTTTCTCGTATAAAACTACGAATAGGAAAAGAATATATATCCTCTTGGATAGCTTGGAAAATTAAATCCATAGCTCCCTCATCTATTTCCTTTTTTATGCCAGGCCTTTCATCCTGCATTACGTCTAATTCTGCCACTTATTTTAAAGTTTTTAATTTATTATTTACTAGGTATTTTAAATACTCTAGTGCTTTGTCTCTCTTGCCTTCTTCTTTTAATCTACTAAACAAATCAGTAGGATCTGAATCATCTAAAAAATCATCAAATACTATTGGTATTAACCACGGATATTCATCTAAATATCTCTGCTGAGCTACTCTTCCTGCATTATCATTATCTAACCAAATAAATACGTACTTGTACTTAAGCTTTAAGGTATTATCCATAAAGTACTTATTAATCATACTATTTTCAGATGTACCGGCTACGCATTCCCAGCCAAAGTGTTCATCTAAGAACATAATCTCCTTAGTACTCTTAGTGATAATACAAAAATCCTTCTTGAACTGTAGCTTAATTGCTCCTTCTACAAAACCTGTAGGGTAGTTATTTCTAAATTTGTACTTACGGTCTTCAAATGGTTGGTACACTTTATAGTATCCTACGATTTCATAACTAGTAGCCATTGACCTTACATTAATGCTTATATGAACATCATTAATATAATGCACTACTTGTACGTCAGTACAGTAGTATTTGCGACGAGTTCTTAAAGATATTTCTAAGTTGTTCCAATAGTTGAGATACTCTTCAGACTCCTCAGGTCTTCCTGTAATTTCTATTTTTACAGGGTCTTTAGCTAAAGGTTTACTTTTAACTAAATGAGGAATGAATTCTCCTTTTTCTTCATTGTTTAATCCTAATTGAAAATCACTATTGATTTGTAGTAAAGCAAGTCTAAGATGTATAAGTTCTTCTCCTCCACCCATAAGGTATCTAAGGAATTTAAAAACATCGCCATGTTTACCAGTAGCGTTGTCTTTGAACATTATTATATCTTTATTGTACTTACTATAATATAGAGAGAAGCTTGGGTCATTATCGCCATCTCGTAAAGGTGAACTATATTTTGTGTAGAGTTCTAGTTCAGATCCAATGTATCTACTGTATATAGAGTAATCATCTACATATTTTAGGATATTGGCTTTAGAGAGAAGGTTCTTATCTACGTAATCCTCTAAAAAATCCATAATGAAAAGGCTCTGCCGAAACAGAGCCTGTTTATGTTAGTTAAATAAAGGTGGTTTAGTAGGAGCTTCTTCAGCCATTTTTTCTACTTCAGCCTTATCAGACTCAGCATGAGCGTCTGGAGCACTAAATAATGCTTTCGCCTTATTAACATCTGTTACTGCTGCTTTAGTAGCATCAGATGCAATTGGATTTGCATGATTTAATCCTTCTGCTATTTCATAGTCAGACCACTCAATTTTAGATGCAGCTGCAGGAATAGTCATAGGCTCAAACCATGTTTCAAAAGTACTTTTAGAAATACTACTGAAAGTTTTAGTCTTAGAACCTCTAGGGAACTTAGCTCTAAAAGTAGCTTTACTGTTACCAAATGCATTCTTTGCTTTCAAAAAGTTCAAGAATTTAGTGCATAAGTTAGTGTCTACTTTTTTCAAGAAGTCTTCTTGTAGTAACATACCAACTGCTTTACCATATGCTTCTGGTGCAATACCTAGGCCTTCAAACATCGCCATTCCTCCTATTGCTTTTTCAACTTCATCTTTAGTGCCAAATAACTCAGCAGATTTAGAAAGTTGATGTCTACGTACAGTTAAATCTTTTACAAGGTCTGCAGCAGATTTTACGTTCTTGTTAAAATCAGTCAAGCCAGGTAAGAAAAACCTAAAGTTAGACTCCATTGCTTGATACACCTCATTACTCACTAAAGCTGCTAATATAGCCTCAGGGCTTTCAACAGATTTAATTACAAGTTCTAAAGATCCTTTATCATTTATTTTTGATTTCTCAGAAATCACCAAGTTGTTGTGGATACCCACTGGAATTAATCCCATAATTTACGAAGTATTTAAAGTTATATTTATTTTATTTTTATTCTATGAATGACGCAGTAACACTACCTGATTTATACTTACGTATTTTCTCAAGTATTTTAGCCATATCATTATACACACGAAACTCAGTAAAGCATCCTGCAGATGACTTAGCATCACGTACACTATCTTTATTAGTTTGTACCATATAACGAGAACCATTATCAGTATCTTCTACAACTCCGTGTAGAACATAGTTCACATATGATGGTGGATCTACTACTCTATCAAGCAGTTTTCCTGCAGTTCTAAATCCAATAGAACCAGTTTCCTTAAGTTCTGTATGGTGAATTAGTACGATAATTAAGTCTTCTCTCCAAGTCTCCTGTTTAGAGAATACAGTTTGAAATACTGAATCTCCAAAATCATTCCACCTTGCAAAAGCTTCTCCTCCGTTGTTACGGGCCAAAAACTTAGGACTTAAAATACGTGCAGTAAAGTAGTGAGTAAAATCTTCTACCACTACAGTATTTACCTGCGGCATATTATTATTAACGTGTTGGATTGTAGGTTGAATATCATCAAGTTCACTAGTAGAGATACGGTTCTTTCCTATTTTGCACTCAACGCCTTTAGGAAATGGTAAAGACTTACCATTAGGGCTAATAATTACTGTTTTGCTAGGGTCTAAGTTTCTTAGTGATGTAGATTTACCACATCCACTTTCGCCCATATAAATTACAATTTCTGCCATTTGTTTATAGTTATTTAATTGTTTATTTTTTATTTTTCGGTTATTAAAGATACAAAAATATTATATACCTGACCGAATATCAGCGTATATTTTTTGCATTAAAATGTCATCAGGATGAGGTAAAGTCTCGAAATGATTACATTCTCCTAAGAACTTCATTCCAAATTTACCACCATCGGCTCCAAAGGTATTCTTAAGTATATGTGCACTTCTAAATCTATTAACTCCTCCTGGAGTTCTAGTACTAGGCTCGTGACCTTCAACAGGATTAATACAGTATCCACCATATTTTCCTTCTTTATCGTAAGCTTTATATCTATAAGGATCAAATAAACCTATGATTAAATCCGCATCAAAACCCATCTGAGAACTCTTAAAGATGTCTTCTAGTTGAGGTGACAGGTCATTACCATGTAACTTCATTCTATTAATATCTCCCATTGCTCTATTTTGCTGGGTTACAACTACAGGACTAAATCCAAATCTATCTCTAGCATGAGATAACTCCATACTAATATCATCAATTATATCCTTGTCTCCTAATAGGTTAATCCCATCAATAACAAAGAATACAAATGATTTCTTCTTATGCATAAAGTATCTATAATCATCTTGATACAACTGAAAGGTAATTCCTTTATGTGTAATCATTACATAAGGTCTAGGCCCAGTTTTAGTATCTTCTACAAGATTTTCATCGTCAAATCTAATTATATAAACAGGATCATCTCTAAAGAGAACTCCTTGGTCATCACTATAATAGTAATCTCCTAAGGCTAGTGCTCTTGTATTAATAATTCTACTCAATACTTTTGGATTTACCTTACCATCTTGAATAAGGACATGTTCTAGCAACCCGGACATTTCATCGTCGTAACTCCTAACTAAATTGTACCCTGCTGTATTTAAAGGACCATTCTTCCACCCTAATATCTGATCTGCAGATAATAGCATATTAGTATCGTCTCTATAAATCATCCAAGACACCCATTTAGCGTGCTTAAACATTTGTTTTCTTTCTAACGAGAAGTAATTTACCTCCCAATAAACATCAGGGTCAGTGTTCTTCTGCATAAAGCTCCACGGAGTTAACACATAACCAAAATCGGCAAAACTCGTCTTTCCAGCACCAGTAGCACCAGAAATCAAAGTATATCTTGACGGCATTAAGTTATACGTATCTCCTACTCGCTCTAATCCATTAGGTATAAAAGTGATATCTCCTCTTTGGGATGCTTCTAGCTGAGCTAGAAACCCATATTCATATTTTGCATTTAATTTTGCCATGTTGAGTTATCACTTTTAGAGTTCTCGCCTGTTAAGGCTGCTTTTAAATTACCTTCTATATTTTCTTTATACAGTTCTAGTATAGTTCCTTCAAGAAATAAATTCTTGACTGCCTTAGGCATTTCACTATATCTATAATATGTTTTAACAGCATCTATAAAAGTAGAAGGACAGATTGCTGGATCAGCTATAATATTTCCTAAAACATTAATGGATTCTTGAGTCATGCCTCTTAAGGGATATCCTTTAGATGCAAACCTAGGAATTTCACACAAGTCACAGAACCCTGTAGCTCTTGCAAACCCTGATGTATCTCTTAACTGGATTGGCCAGTCATTTCCATTAGTTGATGTATTAAGTAAGGTTTTATAGTTTAAATCTTTTGTAGGAAGAACTACTTCTCTTAAGGGTATATAGCTGTTTTTCAACAAGTCTTTATACTTCTCAGTAATAATATGTTCATCTCCTATAACAGCAATAATACCTAGTTTTTGTAACTTATCTATTATTTCATCTTTGGTCATTTTTGTTTAGGTTTTACAGTGCAGTAATTCCACACTTCACTTGATTTAATCTTAGTACTACGTAACATATTACGAGCCCATTTAACTTGTTGGGTCTCTTGTAATGTGTACGTATTGTTTTGTTCTCGCCTCATATAATAAGGTAAGAGAACATATACAATAGCAAGTTCATCAGGTTTTAAACGCATAAGTCTTCCCAGTCGTTGAGCTGCTTTAGTATCATTCCCAAAGAATGTCTCTAATATACCAACATTTAATCTGTCAATATTTGCTCCACGATCTACTTTATCACAAACACCTAATAGGTCTATTTTACCTTGAAGAAAGTTGAGATAGTTCTCATCTCTTTGCTTTTTAGGTATACTACCATTATATGTATTTGCTGTACCACAAATAGCTAAGGATTGTTCAGTCCTTTTGGAGAAAACAATTATTTTGCTATCAGGTTTAGAAGTTCTTACGTGTTCTATTAATCCTCTTGCTGCTGTTCTAGCAGAAACTGATTTTAATAATAATGCAGAACGCTCTTGAGTTACCCGTCTTACCTGGTACTCTGCATTCTTTGTAGCCTTTTCATACTCATCATAAGTGAGCTTCCCTTGCATGAAATCTTGGTGAATCTGTGCAGATTTACTAATTTCTATTTGGCATTTCTTATTAATATAATCATAAGCATTACTCTCACTTTGTGTGAACGATACTTTCGTTCCGTGTTTATAATACTCTACTTCGTGGCTTTTAGAGTCTTGGGATAACTCATATTGTACAAATACAAAATGTATCTTATTGAGTATCCCTTCTTCCTGGGCCTGATCTGCTGTAAGTTCTGTAAATATAGGTAAATGAACATCAAACCAAGCTCTCTTAGATTCAGTTACGAACCCTGTCAAACCTAGAATCCTACAGGTAGAATACTCATAAAAGAACTTACTAAGTTCATCCGTATCTGCTGCAAAATCACATTCATCTGCTATAATAAAATAGTCTGTGAGGTCTTTATCCTCTTTCTTCCACTTATACGCAGCTTGGTAGGTGACTAGTTCTACCGTCTTTCTAAAAAGTGTAAGCTTTTTCCATCTCTTGAACTCCTCTTCCCAGTTAAAATCCCTCAATAAAGTAGAATTGACTAATATGAGAACTTTCTTTGGGTTTAGACGAGAGATAATATCAATAGCTACTTTAGATTTTCCATAACCTGTAGAAAGAATACCACAACTCTGTAGTGGAGCTCTATCAAAATACAGGTCCACTACTAGAGCTTGTGATTTATCCCTTACATCTACACTCATGGTCATCAAGAGAATTTAATATATAACGCTCAAGTGCTAAATCTTTATCTACATCCGAGTGTATTCTCATAGTAGGATCGTCTTTTATTAGCTTACGTAATTGTGATATTGTGAATTTATAATGTTTCATCTTATATAGATTTTAAATAAAAATACTGTCCTTTAATTTTTACTACAATAGGCCTATGTATCTCCTGCACAGTACTTACATACACAGCATAGTGAGTTCCTGTTGTAGTTCTTCTTTCAAATAGTATGTAATGCCTATTAAGATTAGGTATGGATTGCTCATCAGTAATAACTTTTACCATTTCTTCATACACATATCCTAAAGCTCTTAAAGCTTTGTCCACACTATCTGCTTCTATTTTCGTAGGTATTGTTTTGCTGTATGCCATACATATCTAAATTAATGAGCGTCTAACCAAGATGCGCCTGATTTAGCTCCTGCTTTAACATCAAATCCTGCTAATTTTGCAGCTAACATCATAAAATACTCAACCTTTTCTTTAGCTAAATTAATATAATACCTATCTTCTGTAATTCTAGCTTGAGCTATAGTTTCATCATGATAAGGAAGTAGTAACTGAATGTGACTATTCAAATTATTATGATTTAACCATCTACGCATAAGCACAAAAGCTATCTTTAGGATAGCAGAACCACTTGATTGAATAGGAGTATTAAATGCAGCTCTTTCAATAGCACCATGTTCCTCAGGAACACTTAACTTCCACTCATCAAAGAATCTAACTCTACCAAATACTGGCTCAATAATATGTCCATTATGAATAGCATAGTTACCAAATCTACGCATCATATCAGCTATTCCTGGCACTATCTCAAAGAACCTCTTAAGTATAAACTTAGCTCGTTCTTCAGGTATTTTCAGGTTAAATGCTAATTTAAAATAAGAAATTCCATAAATAGATCCAAAGGATACAGCCTTAGAGTTATCTCTCATCTCCATATGCCCTTTACATTTACATTTTTTATACGCGTATCCAAACAAGTCAGTGTTACCATCAGTAGCTTGAGCATAATAAGCACAATCATCTTCAGTAGCATCTTCCCACTCATCTCCAAATATAAGTTCAGCATTCTTACTATGTAAATCATAACCTTTAGCTAGATAATCTATCCAAGAAGGTTCTTTAGATATTGCTGTAGTAATTACTAGTTCCTGTCCATCATAATCAGCATCGACTAACTCGTATCCAGGGTCAGGAATTATAGCAGCTCGGTATGCAGATATTTTACGTGGGATATTCAGCATATTAGGGCGTACAGATGATAATCTACCTGTTGCTAATATCTGGTTAAACCTAGTACGATGTTTACCGTCAATCTCTACGTGCTCATCATAAAACTTCTTACCAAAGTTCTTCAATTGGTATTCAGTCTCACTCCAAGACAAGAAATGTTGTATGATAGGATGCATATGTACATAATCTACAAGAACATCTTTTCCTGTACTCTGTATTCTAGGGTCTATAGCTTGAAATACTAATAATCTTTGAGCAGGTGATGCCCAATTCAAGTCTAACTCTCCTGCAGGACGTAACCAACCTTCATCTATACAAAATTGTTTTAGGTTAGTAAGTAAGAACCCATTCAGATGATTAGTAGCATCCCAATCTTTAGAGTTAAGAATCATCAATTTCAGAATTGCGAACTCACTGGTGAAACTGGTAGGGTAATCCGAAGATTCCCAAGCTTTACCTGATAATTTTAATCCTTCAGGGAAAGCAGGATCATAATCCTGTAAGTACTTCTTAAGTTCTGTTTTAGCTGTCTTCTCTACATCAAAGTTATAGATTTTATCTAATATCTTTTTCTTCTTCATTGAAGAGCTCCACACGTTATCTCTAAATTCATCTTTAGCTGATATCCAATTGTTTGCTTCAAGAACATCATAGTAATCAGCAACAACTAACTTGTTAAGAGAAGAGAGTTCTTCATCATAAACAGGACGTACAGAATCTTCAATAGCATACCACTTTTCTTTATCTAAGCGTACACCTGTCATCTCCATATCTCCTACAACTTTAACGAACTCATTCTCCCACCACATAGTCTTCATCAAACCTTTATTTCCTTCTTGGTCAATACGCTTATCAAAAGATCTCATTTCTGAGACTTGAATATCATATAAAGCACCAAGTTTTACTACATCTATAGCAGCATACTGAATTTGTCTATCTGTATAAGGTCCAGTTCCAAAGCTTAATTGCTCTTCTTTTGATATATCTATATCAAAACGTCGCTTCATAATACCTTGTAAACCATGATAACCTTTTTCACTAGATAAACCATTAGTCAATACCTGTTCAGCCAACATAGTATCCCATACTTTTTCTAGCTTTGAACCAGTACACTTTTTAAATACTGTGTAATCAAAAGATACATTTTGTATAATACAAAACTTCTTTTGTAGTTCTGATAACAATTCTAGTTTATAGTCTGAAATATCGTCCCATTCAATAACCCATATCTTTGTACCATCCTTAGATGCTATAGATATAACTTTAAGTTGTCGGTTAAGAATTGACTCAACTACATTAGTCTCCGTATCAAGTCCTATGACACTAAGACCTTTAAGCCAAGTTAATCCTTCAGAGAATGGAGTGAGTGGATAATTACACACACTCACATTCCCTGTAAAGATTACCTCAACCATTAGTTTTTAGCTCCTAAACTAGCTGCCCAGTCTTCTGAAGGTACTTGAGCTTCTTCCTTAAATAAGGAATCAGCTTTGTTATCAGTACTCATAGCAGCATCCATAGGATTAACAGCTACTGCATCTCCAACTTCTTTAAGCTCTGTATAAGAAACTACTAGAGGACAGATTGTTAAGTTCTCTCTTCTAATATAAGTATCTTCACCTTTGTGTTTACCAGTAGATACAATCTTTGGTAAGTGGTAGATATTGTTCTCAGAAGCTACAATGTTCTCTCTTGAAATTGTAAAATCTACAAATTCAACAGTGTTCCAGTCAATACCATATACTGAAGCTAACATAGGAACTAATACATCTTTAGAGAAAGTAGATGCTCCTTGTAAGAATACAGATGCTTTCGGTGTATTAGTGTCTGCATCATACTTAGTAGATGCCCATAAATCAACTTTAGCTGCAGATTTAGGTACAGCAGCAACAAATACCAACTCTTGTGGCATTTTTCCCATCAACATTCCCCATTTTTCTGAAGAGAAGATATCAAATCCATTTCCAACAATAACTGTAGGCTCTTCACCTTCAACTAAAGCTACTTTAGGTTTGAACTCTAAATCATATTCTGCAGCAAATGCTTCAGAAGGATATACTCTTCCACTAGGGAATACTCTTAAGTCAGCTTCTGTAGGTAATTTAGGAACTGAAGTTTTTACTTTTGGAGTTGCTTTTTTAACAACTTCTAATTTTACGTCTTTTAAAAATGATAAATCCATCATAATCTTTTATTGGTTTGTGCACAGTTTTGTTTAAGTGCGGGTTTATATTAAATATTAAATGCATTTCGGGTTGCAATAACCCCTTTAATGTAATCAGCAGTATTTAAGGTAACAGAGTCTATCCACTCTATATACTCTTCTTCTGTCATAACTTAAATAACAGGAATAATAGGAAACTCATCTAAAACAAAAAAATATATAGAATCAGACATCATAAAAATCCTTACAGCTACCAAATACTGAGTAGCTACAGCTAAATCAGAGTCTTTTAAGTAAGCTAAAATTGTAGAAAAATGTATCCCTGTAGTAACACTTTTAAACATATCTTTAAATCTTAAATTAGGAGAAGCAAACATCAGATAAGAAATAGCCATTACTTCTTTAGTTGGCGTCTTAGATGTTCCTCCCATATTTATGTATATATAATTAGCTAACTCACTAACAAGAGCCATTTCTGGAACTCTTTCCATATAAATAAACTCATCTAATAAAGCTTGTATCTGTTCTACAGTTAAAGTTACAGAAGATCCTGCTTTAAAATTAAATGAGTCTATTTCAAAAAGTTCCCAGAATTTTGTCTTGTCTTTACTATCTTCTTTTATAATCCTAAAGTTGTCCATTAATTAAAATAGAGTGGATTCTATTAGAAGTTAAAAACATTCTTTTATACCAAGGCATTGATATAAGAATTCCTCGTCCACTAATAGCTTTAAGACTGTTCTCTTTACAGCTATCATTGTTACTAACAAGGATAGTATTGGATAACCTTAATTCAGCGTTGTGTTTAGTTAAAGATGCTACTAAATCTGATTGATCTTGTACAGGTGTGAACTCGAGTACTGGGATGGAACTTAACTCTTTATTCTTTTGAGTAAGTTTCCCAATAGTTTTTTTAGCTCCTTCTAATTCTACAGTAAGAGCTGTAATTTTGATCACTAAATCTTTTTTAAGTGCCATAATTTTAAAGTATTTAATTAATTTAATTGTTTTTAGTTCCCGATATCTAGGCGGGTACATCCTATAATATTACCTTTATCATCTCTAATAGCTCCTTTAGGAACTAATAAATCTTTGCGATAAGGTAATGCATTTTTTACTAATTGTGATACAATATAATAAGTTCCTTTAACATACGTAGGAACTTCAGTGGTCTCTCCCCACTTGGTAGTACTGATAGGAATACCATCAATATCTCCGACATCCTTCACCAGTTCTTTCACTCGAATCATTCCATTACTCTTAGGGAATACCCTAAGAACACTCAAATCTTCATTCAGTATGTAAACTGCGTGAGGTGTTTTGTTTATAATTTTCTCTGTCTTTGTCATTCTTAAATTTTAAGTGTTCTTCTCTAATAAAAACATGAGC
>Ga0102816_1000541_pt1 | contig 14665 bp, 11 predicted proteins | sample ColrivemetaGS545_FD_84509 | JGI IMG/M metagenome (GOLD analysis project Ga0102816, IMG submission 84509) | Estuarine microbial communities from the Columbia River estuary - Flood tide non-ETM metaG S.545 | ecosystem: Environmental > Aquatic > Marine > Intertidal zone > Estuary | place: USA...
AATGGGGAACAGGAGCTAATATAAACTTAGACGCTTATAATTTAGTAGATGTATACGCAAGTCATCAATTAATAAAAGATAGACTTTCTGTTTTTGTTCAGGCAAAAAATATTTTTAATGAAGACTATGTAGAAACGATTGGATATACTACAAAAGGTAGAAACTTTAAAGTTGGTTTAGATTTTACTTTTTAATAAAAAAAATAAAGGTTAACTAGAAACTGTATTACAGACGTCTTTATTATGAGTATTTGACGAAGTAATCTTTTTAGTTAACCTTTAATTTTATATAATATTTCTTACTTCATCTTTAATAAAAGCCAACGCAGTACTTGAAGGAGCCGTACTATTTACTATTTTTTTTAATATTTCTTCTCTAAGTTGTTGTGCATCGGTTATAGAATCATCTTCTGATGTTTTTTGAATAACCTGCATGGTTGCATTTTTGGCAGTTACAATAATACTCCAACATTTTTCTGAAATATAAATTTGCTGAGCCAAATTATGTTCAAATTCTTGCTCTATAGTGCTTAATAAACTGAGAGTATAAGAATTTTTATCATTATTTACAGAAGTTACTCTTAATAATAATTTTGAGGGATTCATGCGCTCTAAAAACAAAGTCATTCTTTCATATGCTTGAAGTTTTATAGGTAAAGCTTGTTTTTGATTTTCTTTTAATAAGGAAAGCTTCATTTTTCGTTCCTCATTTTTAGTGTGAGTTAAAAAAAAATAATAGGCTACAAATCCAGTGATTAAGGAAGGAATTGAAAAGCTCAATAATTCTAAGGTTTTAGATAAATCCATATAAAAGTATATTTAATTGTCAAATTTATTGTTTGTATCACAATATTCACAATTTTTAATGATAAATATAATGTATCAAAATTTCAGTTATGTTTTTTTGAATTTTCTAATGAGAAATTTTATTTAAGTATACTGTAACAATTATTACTTATGAAAGATTGATAAATGATAATTGTCATTAAATTAAAACAACAAACGATTTAATTTTGCTTTAGTTTCGGGGTAAATGCTTGCATAATAGTATGTGACATTTATTACAAATGAAACAGCACTAAATTAAATTTAAAATTATGAAAAACTTATTAAGATTAGCAGTTTTACTATTTACAACTGCAACTTTTGCCCAAGCAGGGCATATTATGCAAGGGGTTGGTTCAGTTAATATGTCAATGGGTGGAGCTGCTACAGCTCAACCTACAAATATTAGTGGAGCATTACAATGGAACCCAGCAACGCTTTCAGCTTTTGATAGTAAAATATTAGATTTTAATGTTGGAGCTTTCTTTTCATCACCTAAATTAAGTTCTAGTTTACCTGGAAATGCAATGTGGCTTGGTTCACCTGCTGTTTCTGGTGTTACAGAAGATGACAGACCTGTTTCTCCAATGCCTGCATTAGCAATGGTTTGGGGTAAAGAAGGTAGTAAGCATACATTTGGAGTTTCTGCATTTGGGATTAGTGGTTTTGGGGTTACTTTTCCTCAAGAAACTAATTTACCAGTAGATGCATTAGGAAGACCTAACGCAAATTGGAATCCAAACGAATCAAATCCAATTAACTATCCACAAACAATGAATGGTTTTGGACTTTTAGAGTCTGACTATATGTTATTGCAAGTTGGATTAGCTTGGGCTTATGAAATTACAGATAGCTTTTCAATAGGTATTCAGCCAACTGTTAATTATGCATCATTAGAATTAGCGCCAAATCCAATTGCTTCTCCTTCTCAAAAAGGTTATCCAGTTAGTGATAAAGCAACAACAATTGGTTATGGAGCACAATTTGGTATGTTTTATAGCTCACCAGGTGGTGTAAAATTAGGTGCATCTTATAAAACAACACAAAAATTTGATCCATTAGACTTCAAAAACACGAATTTAGATGGTACTGAAGCTGCTGATGCTTCATTTACTATGGATTATCCAGCAATATTATCTTTAGGTTTAGGGTATTCAACTGAAAATTTTGATTTAGCTCTTGACTATAGATATGTTGATTATGAAAATACTAACGGTTTTGCTGAAAAAGGATGGACAAACACTGGTTCAGTAAAAGGTTTTGGTTGGAAAAATATAAACATTATTTCTGCAGGAATTCAGTATAAAGGAATTGAAACATTACCTTTAAGAGTTGGTTATACTTTTAGTAGCAACCCAATTGATGAGGAATTAGCATTTTTCTCAACTCCAGCAACTGCAGTTATTAAGCATGCTTTTCAATTTGGATTTAGTCACCCACTTACTGATAACTTAACTTTAAATGGTGTTTACCACCACGGTTTAAGTGATGGTAAAACAGAAGGGAAATTATTAAATCCTATGATGGCTTCACAAACAAATCCTTATGGAGCAATTCCAGGAACAAAAGTTGGTTATGAAATGACTACAGATATGTTAATGTTAGGTGTGTCATATAATTTTACAAAATAATATTTTTTAATTTTTGAAAAAGCGGCTTCAAATTGAAGTCGCTTTTTTTTTGCCTAGTATTAAAATAGTTATTAATTTCTTGTTTATTTGTAGTCTTAACAAAACTTGAGATGATTCAAAAAACAACTGTCAAATATATTTATATATATGCATTAGCGTTATTTTTACTTTCTGCTATAGTAGGTGTGTTAATGAGGTGGAATTTCGTTTATCCCTCTTCATTTATAAATTACAAAAATTTTCTTCAGGGCCATTCTCATGTAGCTTTTTTAGGTTGGGGTTATTTAGCTATAATTAGTGCTATTATACATATTTTTATTCCTCAACAAAAAAGATTGAATAAAATTTACAGTTATTCAATTTTAGTTGGTTTAGTAACTTCAGCTTTAATGTTATTTAGTTTTCCTTTAGCAGGTTATAAAGCTTTTTCTATAGTATTACTTTCTGTTTTTGGAATTTCATCTTATGTTTTATTGATTAGGGTTCTAAAAGATTTAGAGAAAACAAGTGTAGCAAATAAATTAGTAAAATATGGAATTTATTATTATTTATTATCAAGTTTGGCTACTTGGTTTTTAGTAGCTGTTATTATTACTCAAGGAAAATCAATATTATATCATAATACAATTTATTTTTATTTGCATTTTTTATATAATGGTTTTTTTGTTTTTGGATTGTTTGGATTGTTATTTAAAGTTTTTGAAAATCACCAAATTTTAATTTCAGAAAAGTACCAAAACAAATTTTTTGTTTTTTTAAATATTGCTTGTATTCCTGCTTATTCGCTATCGATTTTATGGAGTAATGTATCTTCAATATATTATGTAATTGGTTTTATAGCTTCTGTTTTTCAACTAATTTCTATATGCTATTTGGTAAAATTATTTCAACAGGCTAATTCTCAATTAAAATGGAATTTTATTTCAAAATTATTGTTGAAATTTTCGTTGATAGCATATAGTTTAAAAATAGGGAGTCAAATTTTATCTTCTTTCCCATTTTTTGTTGAAAAATCTCTAGCCTTAAAACCATTCTTTATAATTGGATATTTGCATTTATTTACTTTGGCTTTTATGAGCGCTTTACTTTTGTTAATTTTAAATAAATTAGAAATATTAAAATTGGACTCTTTTATAGGGAAATTTGGTATTTATTGTTTTTTAATAGGTGTGTTAATAACTGAAGGGATTTTATTTTTAAAAGGATTTTTTATTTTGGGTGGTTATAATGTTATGTCTAACTATAACGCTTTCCTATTAATTTTTAGTTTTTTAATCCTAATTGGGATACTTTCTGTATTTATTTCTCAGTTTATAGGCTTAAAAAAAGATTAAGTTTGTTTTGTCGATAACTTTTATTGCTAAACTAAATTTGGAATAGTACTTTTGAATTTTAAAGAATTCCGTGGAAAACTACTTACAAAACCTTAACGAATCTCAAAAAGCAGCTGTTTTACATAAAGAAGGCCCAATGATTATAATTGCTGGTGCTGGTTCTGGTAAAACGCGTGTTTTAACTTATAGAATAGCACATTTAATGAATCAAAATATTGATGCTTTCAATATTTTATCATTAACGTTTACAAACAAGGCTGCTCGTGAAATGAAGGAAAGAATTGCCAGTGTGGTTGGTTCTTCAGAAGCAAAAAATTTATGGATGGGAACGTTTCACTCCGTTTTTGCTCGAATTTTACGATCTGAAGCGGATCATCTTGGATTTCCTCAAAATTTCACAATTTATGATACTCAAGATGCTGTTCGATTGCTTACCTCTATAATAAAAGAGTTGCAATTAGATAAGGAAAAATATAAGCCTAAGCAGGTTTTGAGTAGAATTTCTTCCTTTAAAAATAGTTTGATCACTGTTAGAGCTTATTATGGAAATCCTGAGTTAATTGAAGCTGATAAGATGGCTCAGCGTCCAAAAATGGGTGAAATATACCACCAATACGTTGAAAGATGTTTTAAAGCTGGAGCAATGGACTTTGATGATTTATTGTTAAGAACCAATGAGTTACTTACTCGTTTTCCAGAGGTTTTAGCGAGATATCAAAATAGGTTTAAATATATATTAGTAGATGAGTATCAGGATACCAATCACTCGCAATATTTAATTGTAAAAGCATTGGCTGATAGATTCCAAAATATTTGTGTGGTAGGAGATGATTCGCAAAGTATTTATGCGTTTCGTGGAGCCAATATTCAAAACATATTAAACTTCCAACGTGATTATGATGGGGTTAGAATATTTAAGCTTGAGCAAAATTATCGTTCAACAAATAATATTGTAGAAGCGGCTAATAGCGTTATTGAAAAAAATAAAACCAAGTTAGATAAACAAGTTTGGACAGATAATGCTGCTGGAGAAAAAATAAAAGTAAAGCAAACGGTTAATGAAGTATCGGAAGGAAGATTTGTAGCAGAGTCTATTTTTGAAAATAAGATGAATAATCAGCTTCCAAATTCCGATTTTGCTATTTTATATCGTACCAATGCACAGTCAAGAGCTTTAGAAGATGCATTGCGAGAAAAGGATATTGATTATGTAATTTATGGTGGGATTTCTTTCTATCAGCGTAAAGAAATAAAAGATGTTGTCGCTTATTTAAGAATACTTATCAATCCAAATGATGAAGAAGCCTTAAAACGAATTATAAATTACCCAGCACGAGGAATTGGAAGTTCAACTTTAGATAAATTGGCTGTTGCAGCGAATCATTATAATAAATCAATTTTTGAAATATTATCAAATCTGGATCAAGTAGATTTAAATTTGAATTCTGGGATTAAAACAAAGCTTTCAAATTTTGTAACAATGATACAGCATTTTCAAATAGAAGCACAAACTAAGAATGCATTTGAAGTTGCAGAATTTGTAGTAAAACAAGTTCGATTTATAAAAGATTTAGAGAAGGATGGTACTCCAGAAGGAGTTAGTAAAGTTGAAAATGTTCAAGAGATTTTAAATAAAGCAAAGAATTTTACGGAAGAACAAAAAGAAAAACAAGAAGAAGATTCTTTGGCTGTTTTCTTAGAAACTGCCGCTTTGGAAACAAGCTCTGATGTTGCTGCAAAAGATGATAAACCAAGGGTTTCTTTAATGACAATTCACTTGGCAAAAGGACTTGAATTTCCATACGTTTATATTGTTGGGTTGGAAGAAAATTTATTTCCTTCAGCAATGAGTATGAATACTCGAAGTGAATTAGAAGAAGAACGTAGATTGTTTTATGTTGCATTAACAAGAGCTGAAAAGCAAGCGTATTTAACGCATGCGAATATGAGATACCGCTGGGGAAAACTAGTTGATTGTGAGCCAAGTAGATTTTTAGAAGAAATAGATGAGAAATTTTTAGAATATTTAACCGTAAAAAAAATGGCTCCTTCCCAAAGTAAATTTATCAATGAAGATATTTTTGGGAGTATTCCAAAAGATAGAATTCGTTTTAAAAAACCAATTCAAAGAAGTCCGGTTAAACCAACTTCAGCATCAAAAGTGGAATATCAACCACCAAAAAACTTAAAAAAAGTAATAAAGAAAAGCGATACATCAACAAATTTATTTGATAGTGATATTACTGTTGGAAATATTGTTTCTCATACTAAATTTGGGCATGGAGAAGTGATTAGCTTAGAAGGATCTGGAGCCAATCAAAAAGCTGAAATAAGGTTTAACTTAGGTGTTAAAAAGCTACTGCTTCAATTTGCCAAACTCACAATTATTAGCTAAAATAAGATTGTGAAACCAAGATATATATTGTAATTTGCATAAATTAAAATAGAAGAATAGATAGATGGAATATGATTTAGAATATAATGCTGAAAGACCGCATTTAATTATCCCTGAATATGGGAGACATATACAAAAATTAATAGATAATTGTGTTGCTTTAGAAGATGTTGAAGAACGTAACAAAATGGCAAAAGCTATTGTTGATGTTATGGGAAATCTGCAACCTCACTTACGTGATGTGCCTGATTTTAAGCACAAATTATGGGACCAATTGTTTATAATGTCTGATTTTAAATTAGAGGTTGAATCTCCTTATGAAAAGCCAGAAAGAGAAGTTCTAGAAGCAAAACCAGAAAGTTTGGCATACCCAAAGTACGATTCTAAATATCGTTTTTACGGGAATAATATTCAAACTATGATTGATACTGCTTTAACTTGGGAAGAAGGAGAAGCAAGAGATGCATTGTATTTCACAATTGCTAATCATATGAAAAAGTGTTATTTAAACTGGAATAAAGATACAGTTGATGATGTTGTTATTTTTAGACATTTAAAGGAATTATCAAATAGTAAAATTGATTTATTAGATAATAACGAGAGCTTGTCTGAAGTTAAGGATTTAATGAGAAAAAGAAAGTCTGCTAGTAGCAACACTTCAAATAAGTCTAGAACAAAGAAAAAGCAATAATAACTCTAATTTAATAATTTATAATGTCTACATTTATTATAGAAGGAGGGCATAAACTAAGTGGTTCTATAACTCCTCAAGGTGCTAAAAACGAAGCGCTTCAAGTAATTTGCAGTGTTTTACTGTCTTCTGAAAAGATTACAATTAGTAATGTTCCCGATATCATAGATGTGAATAAATTAATTTTTATTTTAGGTGAATTAGGAGTGAAAATTAACAAAGTTAAATCGGATACCTATGAGTTTCAAGCAGATGAAATTGATATGAATTATTTGGAATCTGATAAATTTAAAAAAGATGGAAGTTCATTAAGAGGTTCTATTATGATTGTTGGGCCATTATTAGCTCGTTTTGGAAAAGGATATATTCCACGTCCAGGAGGTGATAAAATTGGGAGAAGAAGATTAGATACTCATTTTGATGGGTTTATAAAATTAGGAGCTAGCTTTAGATATAATAAAGACGAAAAATTTTATGGAGTTGAAGCAGAATATCTAACAGGAGCAGATATGTTATTGGATTAAGCTTCAGTAACAGGTACAGCAAATATCATAATGGCTGCAGTTCTTGCTAGAGGTACAACTTCAATTTATAATGCTGCTTGTGAGCCTTATATTCAGCAATTATGCAAAATGCTTAACAGCATGGGGGCAAAAATTACTGGAGTTGGTTCAAATTTATTGTTCATTGAAGGAGTTAAAGAATTAGGAGGTTGCAAACATAGAATTTTACCTGATATGATTGAGATCGGTAGCTGGATTGGTATGGCTGCTATGACAAAATCTTCAATAACTATAAAAGGAGTTAGCTGGGAGAACTTAGGTGTGATTCCAAGAGTTTTTAAAAAAATAGGAATTAATTTAGAACAGCGTGGCGATGATATTTTTATTCCAGAGCAAGAAAATTATGAAATTCAAAATTTTATAGATGGTTCAATATTAACCATTTCTGATGCTCCTTGGCCAGGATTTACACCTGATTTATTGAGTATTATATTAGTAGTTGCTACACAAGCAAAAGGAAGTGTTTTAATTCATCAAAAAATGTTTGAAAGTCGCTTATTCTTTGTTGATAAATTAATAGATATGGGAGCAAAAGTAATTCTTTGCGATCCTCATAGAGCAACTGTTATAGGAATGAATCACGAATCAAGTTTAAAAGGAACTGTTATGAGTTCACCGGATATTAGAGCAGGAATTTCACTATTAATTGCTGCACTTTCAGCTACTGGAACAAGTACAATTCACAATATTGAACAAATAGATAGAGGTTACCAAAACATAGATGAAAGGTTAAGAGCTATAGGTGCCAAAATTACTAGAGTCGCTTAGATTTTATAATAAAAAGAAAATATAAAAATGGATATTGACGAAAAGTGAATATCCATTTTTACATGAAATAAAATATTTTAATCAGCATTTTTATATGAAATGTCAAATTGGCACAATTAATAAAATGGCAACAATTTTGTTATAATAAAATAAAATATTTTTTTAAGCAGAAATTATGAGTAAAAAGAAAGATAGTAAATCAGAAAAAGAAGTAACTGAAAACGAAGAAATTCAGCCAGAAGCTCAAGAAATTAGCATTGAAGAGCAGTTGAAAAAAGAAATTGGACAGGAAAAAGATAAATTTTTACGATTATTTGCTGAATTTGAAAATTACAAAAAACGTACTTCAAGAGAGCGCATCGAATTATTTAAAACTGCCAATGAGGATTTAATGACAGTTTTATTGCCAATTTTGGATGATTTTGACAGAGGTTTAGCAGAACTTAAAAAAACTAAGGATGGCGAATTATTAATTGGAATGGAATTAATCAACAATAAATTACGTAATTCTTTAACGCAGAAGGGTTTAACAATTATTACTGTGAACCAAGGAGAAGTATTTGATGTTGAGTTACATGAGGCAATTACTCAAATTCCAGCTCCTTCAGAAGATTTAAAAGGAAAAATTATTGATGTAATTGAACAAGGATATAAATTAGGTGAAAAAGTAATCAGATATCCTAAAGTTGTAATAGGACAATAATTAAAAAGAAATGAAGAAAGATTATTACGAAATATTAGGTATATCAAAAAATGCGACACCAGCAGATATAAAAAAGGGCTATCGGAAAATGGCTATTAAATATCATCCAGATAAAAATCAGGGGGATAAAACAGCTGAAGCTAAATTTAAAGAAGCTGCAGAAGCGTATGAAATTTTAAGTGACGATAATAAAAGAGCGCGTTATGATCAATATGGTCATGCAGCATTTGAAGGTGGTCATGGTGGTCAAGGAGGATTTGGCGGTGGAGGAATGAATATGGATGATATATTCAGTCAATTTGGAGATATATTTGGTGGCGGCTTCGGCGGCGGCGGATTTGGTGGTGGTTCTCGTGGTAGAGCTAGAGTTAAAGGAAGCAACCTACGTATTCGAGTTAAATTAACCCTTGAAGAAATTGCTTCAGGAGTTGAAAAGAAAGTAAAAGTTAGACGAAAAGTACTTTCAGCTGGTGTTACTTTTAAAACATGTACAACTTGTAATGGTTCTGGTCAGGTAATGAGAGTTACCAATACAATTTTGGGACGTATGCAAACAGCATCTACCTGTCCTTCATGTCACGGAGCAGGAGAAACATTAGATAAAAGAACAAAAAATTCAGACGAAAGCGGTTTAGAATTTAAAGAAGAAACCGTTTCAATAAAAATACCTTCTGGTGTTACTGACGGTGTTCAGTTAAAGGTAAATGGAAAAGGAAATGCGGCTCCAGGAAATAATTCTGTAGATGGAGATTTAATTGTGGTTATTGAAGAAATAGCACATGATACTTTAAAGAGAGAGGGAACTAATTTACACTACGATTTATATATTAATATATCTGAAGCTGTTTTAGGTGAAAGTAAAAATATAGATACAGTTACTGGGAAAGTTAAAATTAAACTTGAGCCAGGAACACAATCTGGAAAAATATTGCGTTTAAGAGGTAAGGGATTACCAAGCTTAGATCATTATGGTAATGGAGATTTGTTGATACATGTAAATGTATGGACACCTCAAAGTTTATCAAAAGAGCAAAAACAATTTTTTGAAAAAATGAAGGATGATGAAAATTTCAAGCCAAATCCTTCAAAATTTGATAAATCATTTTTTGAAAAAGTAAAAGATATGTTTTCTTAAAAAAAAAATCTTTTTTTATAATTTGTGTAAAAAATTAATTTAAATTTACAATGTTATTAGTTAGATAACTGGTAACACTTTTTCTTTTTCATAGCAATTTTCCCACTCAAATTTTGAGTGGGTTTTTTTGTGTCATAAATTAACGTATTTTTGCGAAATTATTAAGTAGGTCGTCTTATCGCTTCAAGTAATTGAAGAGGAAAGTCCGGACACCACAGAGTAGCATAGCGGATAACATCCGTCCAGCGTGAGTTGAGGACAAGTGCAACAGAAAGCAAGTACAGTTCGGCTGTAGTGAAACCAGGTAAACTCTATGCGGTGCAATGTCATGTATATTGAAATTTTAGAGTCACTCGCTCTATTTCAAGGGGTAGACAGATTGAACTATAGGGTAATTTATAGTCTAGATAAATGATAAGAGCTTTTTTAAAGTACAAAATTCGGCTTATAGACCTACTTAATTTTATCATATTCTTAATATTTACAACGTTTTCGTAATGGTTTTTTATATATTTAAAAAATATTGGTTTGGAAATATTTATATTCTTAAAAATGCCTAAGAAACTAATTGATTGTTAATTAAAGTAATCAATTTTTGTACCTTCGCTAGATTAAAATAACCTAATAAAAAAAAAGAGATATGGCTTTTGATATTGAAATGATTAAAGGTGTATACAGTAGAATGGCAGGAAGAGTAGATGCTGCTAAAACTGTAGTTGGAAAACCCTTAACGTTGGCTGAAAAAATATTATATAATCACTTATGGGATGGGAAAGCTGAAACAGCTTTTGTAAGAGGAAAGGATTACGTAGATTTTGCACCAGACAGAATTGCTTGTCAAGATGCAACAGCGCAAATGGCTTTATTGCAATTTATGCAAGCCGGTAAAAATAAAGTTGCAGTACCTACAACTGTTCACTGTGATCATTTAATTCAAGCTAGAATTGGAGCAGATAAAGATTTGCAAAATGCATTAAATACGAGTAGTGAAGTTTTTAATTTTTTAGCTTCAGTGTCTAATAAATACGGAATTGGTTTTTGGAAACCAGGAGCAGGAATTATTCACCAAGTTGTATTAGAAAATTATGCATTTCCTGGAGGAATGATGATTGGTACTGATTCTCATACAGTAAACGCAGGTGGTCTAGGTATGATTGCAATTGGTGTTGGAGGAGCAGATGCTGTTGATGTAATGGCTGGAATGGCTTGGGAATTAAAATTCCCTAAACTAATTGGGATTAAGTTAACAGGAAAACTATCTGGTTGGACCGCACCAAAAGATGTAATTTTAAAAGTGGCTGGTATTTTAACTGTAAAAGGTGGAACTGGTTGTATTGTTGAATACTTTGGAGAAGGTGCAAAAGCTTTATCTGCTACAGGAAAAGGAACTATTTGTAATATGGGTGCTGAAATAGGAGCAACAACTTCAACTTTTGGGTATGATGAATCTATTGAGCGTTATTTGCGTTCAACAGATAGAAGTGAAGTAGCTGATGAAGCAAACAAAATAGCATCTTATCTAACAGGTGATGATGAAGTATACGCAAATCCAGAGAAATATTTTGATCAAGTAATTGAAATCAATTTGGATGATTTAAAACCACACATTAACGGTCCATTTACGCCAGATTTAGCTACTGTTGTTGGAGAAATGACTGAAAAAGCAAATAAAAATGGCTGGCCTTTAAAAGTGGATTGGGGATTAATTGGTTCTTGTACAAACTCTTCTTATGAAGATTTATCTAGAGCAGCCTCAGTAGCTAAACAAGCCGTTGATAAGCATATTGTTGCGAAAGCTGAATTTGGAATCAATCCAGGTTCTGAACAAGTAAGATATACTGCGGAAAGAGATGGTCTATTAGATATTTTTGAAGATTTAAATGCTAAAATATTTACGAATGCCTGTGGTCCTTGTATTGGACAATGGGATAGAGAAGGAGCTTCTAAGCAAGAAAAGAATACCATTATTCACTCATTCAATAGAAACTTTTCAAAAAGAGCGGATGGAAATCCAAATACTCATGCGTTTGTTGCTTCGCCAGAAATGGTGGCTGCAATAGCAATTTCGGGTAGATTAGATTTTAATCCGATGACTGATAAATTAGTTAACCAAAATGGCGAAGAAGTATTGTTGTCTGAACCAACAGGATTCGAGTTGCCTCCAAAAGGTTTTGATGTAGAAGATGCTGGTTTTGAAGCGCCTATAGAAGATGGGTCGGGAGTAAATGTTGTTGTGAATTCAGATTCAGAGCGATTACAATTATTAACACCATTTCAACCTATAGGAAGTAACGTTAAAGGGGCTAAACTATTAATTAAAGCTTTTGGAAAATGTACAACCGACCATATTTCTATGGCTGGTCCTTGGTTACGTTTCCGTGGGCATTTAGATAATATTTCTAACAACTGTTTAATTGGTGCTGTAAATGCTTTTAATAAAGAGACAAACACTGTTAAAAATCAATTAACAGGTGAATACGGAGCAGTTCCAGATACTGCAAGAGCATACAAAGCAGCAAAAGTTCGTTCTATTGTTGTTGGTGATCATAATTACGGTGAAGGTTCTTCTCGTGAACATGCCGCAATGGAACCACGTCATTTGGGAGTTGCAGCTGTAATTGTAAAATCATTTGCTCGTATACACGAAACAAATTTGAAAAAACAAGGAATGTTAGGATTAATATTTGCTAATGAAGCAGATTATGATTTAATTCAAGAAGATGATGTATTTAACTTCGTTGATTTAAATGAATTTTCTCCTGGGAAGCAATTAACTTTGGAAATTGTACATGAAAATGGAAGTAAAAATGTTATTAAATTAAACCATACATATAACCAAGGTCAAATTGCATGGTATAATGAAGGATCTGCTCTAAATTTGATTAAAAAGGAAAATGCTTGTTAATGAGTGTTTTAACAATATTTTTTACACCTTAAAATAAAAAAGAGGAATTTTTAAATTCCTCTTTTTTATTTTAAATAAATTCATTTTTTTTAACGCTGTTTTATTAGGAATTATACTGCAATTTTAGTAATATAGAATTCTAATTTTGTTAATATTTCTTTTTAAATTTATACTATGAAAATACTTCATATAAGTGCAGAATGCTATCCAGTTGCAAAAGTTGGAGGACTTGCAGATGTAGTAGGTGCACTCCCAAAATATCAAAATAGTTCAACGGTTGTATCCCAAGTTATAATGCCGTTTTACGATAATAATTTCACTCAAAATAATTCGTTTGAAATTGTATATGAATCCGTATTGAAATTAGGTGAAAACAATTTTAATTATAAAATATTGACTTTGAAGGATAATTCTTTAGGCTTCGACTTGTTTTTAGTCGATGTGCCAGAATTATTATTTAAAGATTATGTGTATTCATATGATGATACTTATAGGTTTTTATCATTTCAAATAGCTGTTTTAGATTGGATGTTAACTTTGAAAGTAAAACCAACTACAGTTCATTGCCACGATCATCATACTGGGTTAACACCTTTTATGATGTCTCATTCTACTAAATATATAGATATAGAAAGAATTCCAACGGTGTTAACTATTCATAATGCACAATATCAAGGATGGTTTCCACATGATAAGGTATATTTAATTCCTGAGTTTGATTTTAATAAAGTGGGATTATTAGATTGGGGAGGAAGTATTAATCCGCTTGCTTCAGGTATAAAATGCGCTTGGAGAGTAACTACTGTTTCACCAAGTTATATGAAAGAATTAATAAATGATGCAAATGGATTGGAGAGTTTATTAAAACATGAACAAGTAAAATGTATAGGTATTTTAAATGGAATTGACAAGGAGGTTTGGAACCCGGAAACTGATCCTTATTTAGTAAGAAATTACAAAATCAGTTCTGTTCAGTCTGGTCAAAAAGCAAATAAGAAATGGTTATGTGATACGTATAATTTAGATTTTGAAAAACCACTTTTTGCATTTATTGGACGATTGGTAGGTGAAAAAGGGGCAGATTTACTGCCTGAAGTTTTTAGATCAGCTTTAAAACTTGAAAATATTTCTATACTTTTACTAGGTTCTGGAAGTGAAAAGGTTGAAAAAGAATTGAATGAATTAAAAAAAGAATTTGAAGGTTCTTATAATGCTGGAATTGGTTATAATGAAAGGTTGTCTCATATTATGTATGCCGGTGCAGATTTTTTATTGATGCCTTCAAGAGTGGAACCATGTGGTTTGAACCAAATGTATGCCCTTCGTTATGGAACAATTCCAATAGTTAGAAGTATTGGAGGTTTAAAAGATACAATTATTGATATTGATGAAGAAAACGGCTTCGGAATTTGTCATAAAGAAGTTTCAATTTCAGAAATAACAGATGCAATTCAAAGAGGAATTGAACTTTATAATAATCAACCAAAATATAAACATGTAAGAAAACAAATAATGAGCATCGATCATTCTTGGAATGCTTCAGCAAAAGAATATATTAATTTATACAAATCATTAAAGAGTTAAATTATGTCAGGTAAAAAAGTTTTAGCAATAATATTAGGAGGTGGTCAAGGATCAAGATTGTATCCTTTAACAGCAACGCGATCTAAACCGGCGGTTCCAATTGCTGGAAAATATAGGTTGGTTGACATTCCT
>Ga0102816_1000542_pt1 | contig 14660 bp, 11 predicted proteins | sample ColrivemetaGS545_FD_84509 | JGI IMG/M metagenome (GOLD analysis project Ga0102816, IMG submission 84509) | Estuarine microbial communities from the Columbia River estuary - Flood tide non-ETM metaG S.545 | ecosystem: Environmental > Aquatic > Marine > Intertidal zone > Estuary | place: USA...
CTCTAGGGATAACAGGCTGATCTCCCCCAAGAGTTCACATCGACGGGGAGGTTTGGCACCTCGATGTCGGCTCATCGCATCCTGGGGCGGTAGTACGTCCCAAGGGTTGGGCTGTTCGCCCATTAAAGCGGTACGCGAGCTGGGTTCAGAACGTCGTGAGACAGTTCGGTCCATATCCGGTGTGGGCGTTAGAGTATTGAGAGGATCCTTTCTTAGTACGAGAGGACCGGAAAGGACAAACCGCTGGTATACCAGTTATCATACCAATGGTAAACGCTGGGTAGCTATGTTTGGAATGGATAACCGCTGAAAGCATCTAAGTGGGAAGCCAACCTCAAGATAAGTACTCTTTTTCTATACATATAGAAATAGAATCGGGCAAGATTAGCCGTTTAATAGGTATTAGGTATAAGTATAGTAATATATTAAGCCAAGATATACTAATGATTCGAAAACTTAAAAAACGAAAAAAAAATAATAGCTAATAAATTCTTTTTAAATAAAATAATTACGCGAAAATTTTACTCTAATTATATAAAGATTTAAATTTTAATAATGTTATAAAAATGCTAAAATAAAATAATCCATACATTAAAAATTACTAGTACTTAAGTTTTTTAAGTATAAGAAATAAATAAAAAAAATATTTAATTTTATTTTTCTAAGCGGCCATCTAAAATATTTTTACTTAATTCAGATAAAATTAACTTTACAGAAAGAATTGAATCATTATTTCCTGGTATAGGGAACGTCACTAAATCAGGATCACAATTAGAATCTATTATAGAAATAATAGGAATATTAAGATTTATACTCTCTTTAATAGCCGTTAACTCTTGTTGTTGATTAATTACTATTAAAATATCTGGAATATTTTTCATATCTTTTACACCATTAAAGTAATTTTTTAGTTTTTTTAATTCTTTTTTTATTATGGCGGCTTCCTTTTTCGGTAAAATATTAAAATTACCATTTTGTTCTTGTTGTTCTAGTAATTTTAATCGTTCAATTCTAGTTTTTACAGTTTTCCAATTTGTTAAAAGCCCTCCTAACCATCTCTGATTAATATAGAAAGCGTTACACTTTTTCGCTTCTTGAGCAACAATTTTAGAAATTTTAGAAGATGTACCAATAAATAAAATATTTTTTTTTTGTTGTGCAGCCATTTTTACAAAAATACATGCTTGATTTAATAAAAATGAAGTTTGAATTAAATCTAATATATGACGACCATTTTTTTCAGCAAAAATATAGGGTATCATTTTGGGGTTCAAACAATTTGCTTTGTGTCCAAAATGAACACCAGCTTTACGTAATTGCATTAATTTATTATTAACCATAATTTTATTTTTTGATAAAAGAAATTTAGTAATATAAGTAATATCTTAGCCGAAGATTAAAAGAGTTTTAATTAATTGTATTATAATTTTGAAAACCCTGTTCCTGCTGGAATTAAACGTCCAATAAGTATATTTTCCTTTACTCCCTGGAACCAATCTTTTTTCCCAATTATTGCTGATGCTGTTAAAATTTTAATTGTTTCTTGAAAACTCGCAGCAGAAAGAAAACTCTCTGAAATTAAAGATGCTTTTGTTATACCTAATAATATAGGTTTATAAAAGACTTTTATTTTTGATGTTTTTTCTAAAATATTAGTTATGTAGCCCATTGTTTTTAATTCTATCAATTCATCTTTTAAAAAAGAACTTGAGCCAGAATTTTCAATTATCACTTTAGAAGTTATTTTTTTTAAAATTGTTTCTAAGTGTTTATCAGATATGTATACATCTTGTAAAGTGTATACTTCTTGTACTTTTTCTATTAATAATATTTGAATATTTTTAAAGCTTAAATAAGCAGCTTCATACTGATTACCATAAGACTTGTAATAATTAAAATAAGTTTCTAATAATTTATGCGGATTTATGGATCCCTCCGGTAACTTCTCGCTAGGTTTCCCAATATAAAAATATTGACCAAAAGAAAAATTAATTATTTTCTGATCATTAGATAAAAAATCATTTTTAAAAATATATCCGTCATTATTAATAAATCCAAAATTTTCAAAAAAATTTAATGGAATTTGTGGAACTCGAGCTTCTAAAATTTCTTCAACTTTAGGTAAACCTTGAATAATATCACGAGTAACCATTTGTTCAAATGATATTGTTCCTAAAAATTCACTTTGTTCTATTAAATCTCCACTTTTTTTTATAACTCGTGTATTTTGTGTTACAAAAAAGGGGGTACTCTTATGTAGATCTATTTTAAAAGGTGATTTAAAAATAACTTGTCCTGAAAATTGGACTTTTAATTTTGAACTTATTTTATCCCCTACACGAATAATTGAATTTTTATTTATATTTTTAAAATTATGTTCTATATAAAATTGTTTAAAATTTTCTTTTTTAGTTATTAAAGTTTTAAATTTTTGCTTTCTAATTTGTGTAATTTGTCCTATTGTTTGTGGAATAATAGAAATAAAACCTAAAATAGTTTCTTGATCAGTATATTCAAAGTTATCTATAGCTAACGATAAATTAAATTTATTAATTTTATTAAATTTTTTTACTAGTAAATCCCAAACATTAATAATTTTTTCAATAATTAGCGATAAATAAATTTTATTTTGATTAGAACATATTCTATTATAAATGATATTATATTCTTTTTTACTTATTGTAATATCAATTAAGGATTCAATTAAAGAAGTATTTTGTTTTGAATCGTATAAAGATTGAAATTTTAAAATATTAATATGTTTAAATGATACAAGATTATTAAAATTTGATTTATCTTTTAATAAAGTTTTAGGTTTTGGTATATTAAATTCTTCAATAGGGCGTAGCATAAGATAATGAAATTGTCTTACTTTTTTTATTTCAATCGAAGTAAGATATTCTACAATAAGATCATCAAATATAATGTCACCCGGAAAAAATATTTTTTTATGTAATTTCCAAAGAGATTTAATTGAGTTTCGGTTTAAATTAAAATATTCAAAAAGGTCACCTGGTTTAATTGTAATTTCTTCTACAAAATTATCATGTTCTTTTATTTCTAGAAAACCGTTAATTTCGGTATAAATATAATTTGAAAATAACATGGTAAACGGTTCTGTTATAATTGTATTATTTTCTTGTAATACTAACGAATTACTACGATTTATTACATGAACTTCAATAGGAACATATAAAATTTTACCATTTTTTACAACAATTTCTCTATTTAAACGATAATTATATTTAACAAAAGATTTATTTGGGTATATAATTTGACCACCCATTTTGGTTTTAAATCTATCGCTAATTTGATTAGAAAAAATAAATGGTGTTAAGGAACTTTGTGATAATTTTTGTTTTATTACATATTCATATGATGAAATTTTAAAAATAAATTCTTTACTTTTTTTATCTAATAAAAAATCCCAATCAAGTAACCCTAAAATTTCTGAAACTTTTATTATTTCAGTAGTTTTTGAAATTTTATTACGTATTATTGAAACAATTCCTTTTTTTTCAGCTGTTAATTTAAAATAGACAAAATTATCATTTATTTGAATTTTTTTATCTAAATTATATTTATTAAACAATACATTTTTTGGTAAGCGATAAACATCCCCTTCTAAAATCCAAATTATTTCAGATTTCTTATTAAAAATTAATTCACCAGAATGAGAAGCAACAATATTTTTTTTTGCTTTTTTTGTTTGTTTATTTTTCAAAAATAATTCCGCAATTAAATCTCCTTCTTTTATAAAACTTTTATTTTTTATCAAAAGATTACTAGAAGCAGGAAGTATAATTTCAATTTTTGAATTCTTATAGTCAATAATAAAACATTTTTTATCTTTTTCTAAAAAATACACATTATTGCCGTAAGAAGTTCTAATTATTTTTATTTCATTATTTACGTCAAAATAAAAAATACCAGTTTTTATAGCAAGAATTTGGCGATTTGGATCAGAAGTAAAAATTCCTCCTGTATGAAATGTTCTCATAGTTAACTGTGTACCCGGTTCACCTATAGATTGTGCGGCAATTATACCAACAGTTTCCCCTAAATTAATAATATTTCCCGAAGCTAAATTTGATCCATAACACTTTTGGCAAATTGAGCGTAATGATTCACATGTTAAAGGAGAATTTATACGAATATATTCAAATTTTTGATTAATAATTTCATCACTAATTTGAGATGTTATAATTTTATTCTTTTTAATGATTAATTTTTCCTTTGAATATAAATTTTCCGCACTTGTTCGTCCAAATATTTTTTTTCGAAAATTAATATTGTCATTTTTTTTAAATATACAAATAGAACGCTTTGTAAAACAGTCTATTTCACGAATAACAACATCTTGTACCACATCAACTAAACGTCTTGTTAAGTAACCCGAATCTGCAGTACGTAATGATGTATCAACTACCCCTTTTCTAGCACCATAAGCAGACATTAAATAATCCGTAATTGTTAAACCTTCACGAAAATTATGAATAATTGGAATATCCATAATTTGACCATTTGGATCTGACATTAAACCACGCATACCAACAAGTTGTCTAACTTGAGATATATTTCCTCGAGCACCCGAAAATGCCATTAAATATATAGAATTTAAAGGATCTTTTTCACGAAAAAACTTAACTAAATGATTTTTTAAAGTATCACTTGTTTTATTCCACGTATCAATTATTTTTTGGAAGCGTTCAACAGATGTTATTTCACCTCTTCGATACGTTAAATCAGAATTTAAAATTTCACGTTCTGAATTTAATAATAAATTTTTTTTAGTAGGGGAAATTTTTAAATCTTCTAAACTAATAGAAATACCAGCTTTTGTCGCATAGTGAAATCCTAATTCTTTCATTTCATCAGCTAGTGATGAAGTACAACGTATTCCATAATTTGTAAAAGCCTCCGAAATAATATTTTTTAATTCATTTTTATTTAAAATATAGTTTTTAAATTTAATTTTTTTTTTCATACTTTTTATTTTTTATAAATAGAGATTTTTTTCTATCATTTTATGTAATAAAATTCTACCTGCTGTTGTTTTAATATATTTATTATTTGTTATATTTTCATTTTGTACTTCAAATAATTTATTTAAAGTTAAAAAAGTTATTTCACTGGTACGTAGCCATAATGAAGTATGTAACTTAATCTTATCTTGTCTATATGCCAACAATACATCATTCATAGATGCAAAATAATGATTATTAGAGTTTATTGATGTTAAATTACTAACTGATAAGTAATAACAACCTAAAACCATATCTTGAGTAGGTAATATAATAGGTTCTCCAGTAGCGGGAGATAAAAAATTATTAGGCGCTAACATTAAGGTTTTTGCTTCATTTCGGGACTTAAATGACAATGGTATATGAATAGCCATTTGATCACCATCAAAATCAGCATTAAATGCATTACAAACTAAAGGATGTAATTGAATCGCTCGACCACTAACTAAAATCGGTTCAAAAGCCTGAATACCTAATCTATGTAGTGTAGGAGCACGATTTAATAAGATAGGGTAACCTTTTAAAATATTCTTAAGAATTTTCCAAATATTAGATTCGCCATTTTTAATTAACATTTTTGCATCATTAATACTATTAGCTAACCCATTTATAATTAAAGAATGAATAATAAATGGTTCGAATAAGGCCAGAGCTATTTCATGAGGTAGTCCACACTGATTTAATTTTAATGTTGGTCCAACAATAATTACGGAACGACCAGAAAAATCAACACGCTTACCCAATAAGTTTTGGCGAAAACGTCCATATTTCCCTTTAATAATATCCGATAAAGATGCTAAAGCACGACTATTTACCCCTATTTCTTTTTCTCCCCTTTTACCATTATCAATTAGGGAATCAATCGATTCTTGTAAAATGCGTTTTTCATTACAAAGCATAATAGATGGAGCATCCATTTCTAATAAACGTCCAAGTCTTGTATTTCTTATAATCACTTTTTTATATAATTCATTTAAATCCGAAGTTATAAAAGTTCCATTCTCTAATAGAATCATTGGACGTAATCCAGCAGGTATAACAGGAAGGACATTTAAAACCATCCAATTAGCTTGTGAATTTGTAGATAAAAAATTTTCAATTATCCTAATTCGACGAATAAGTTTTTTTAATCTAAACTCTTTAGCATCATTTCCTTTTTTATCTAATAAAGATAAAAAAGGAAACTTTGCGTTATGTAAACTTAAAGATAAACGATTTTTACGAATTTCATTTTTTAAGTTTAACATATTCAATAAATATTCAATTGCTTCAGCACCAATTCGTTTTTTATTTTTATTTGAGTTTGGTCTTACAAAATAAGGACTATAGTTTTTTTCTAGATCATCAAAACTAAAATTATTTTTTATAATAACATTATTAATATTAAATAATAATTTGGAATTAAAATAAATATAAGCATTAAAATAGACTATTTCTTCGATATCTTTTATCTTTTTTTGTAAAAGTATGCTTAAATAACTTGGTATACTTTTTAAGTACCATACATGGGTAACAGGTGAATTTAATTCAATATAACCCATCCGATAACGTCTAACATCCGAATGAATAAGCTCTACACCACAAAAATTACAAATAAAAAATTTTTTTGGTTTTATATTTTGATATTGTCCACAATGACATTCCCAACTTTTAATAGGTCCAAAAATTTGTTCACAAAATAATCCACCCATTTCTGGTTTGAATGTTTTATAATTTAATGTCTCTGAGTTTATAATTTTACCTATTATAGTACCATCTGGTAAAATTCTTTGTCCCCATTGCCTTATTGTTTCATTAGATGCGAGATTAATTTTTATATAATCAAAATTATTTTTTAAATTAGCCATAAAAAATTAAATTATTTCAGTTGATTTATAAGTTGGTAATAAATATTTTTTTTCCATTATATTCATTTCTAAAGCGTGTAATTCATTATTTGTTGTTTTTTCTATTTTATGTATACTTGCATCTAAACCTAAAGATTTAAGTTCTAAAATTAGAACTTTAAAGGATTCCGGTAGACCTGGATCTCTAAATTTTTTACCTTTAATAATATCCGAAAAAATAGTACTACGAGCAAATATATCGTCAGATTTATACGTTAAAATTTCTTGTAATGTATATGCTGCACCAAATGCTTCAAGTGCCCATACTTCCATTTCACCAAATCGCTGACCTCCTTGTTTTGAACGCCCTTTTAAGGGTTGCTGAGTTATTAAAGAATAGGGCCCAACAGAACGTGCATGAATTTTATCGTCAACTAAATGAACAAGTTTTAAAATATAACTTTTACAAATTGTTATTGGATTATCAAATTCTTGTCCTGTTCGTCCATCTTTTAAATATATTTTACCTGGTGAATAACTATTATAAACCCAAGAATTCTTTGAAACTTTTTTGGCCCTTTGTAAACAATTATTTATTAAAATACGTGATGCTTCTAATCCGTACATTTCATCAAAAGGCATTATTTTATATCTTTTATCAAGAATATCACCAGTAAAGCCTAAAAGTCCTTCAAATAATTGACCAACATTCATCCGCGAAGGTACACCTAAAGGATTTAAAATTAAATCAATAGGTTTTCCATTAGGTAAATAAGGCATATCTTCCCGTTTTAAAATACAAGAAACAATACCCTTATTGCCGTGTCTACCTGCCATTTTATCACCTACTATAATTTTTTTGATTTGTGCTAAAAATATAAAAATATGAAGATCCGGTGAGATTTCTAAATTATAATTTTTTTCCTGAGAAAATACCCGGATATCTATAACTCTTCCATAACTTTTTTCCGGTACTCTTAATGAGCTATCAATTCCAAAAACGGTGTGAATTTCAAAAATAGCCTTAAGAAGTTTTTGATACGGTTTTTCTGCAGGATCTTTTACTGTAACCCTACCTACTAATATATCACCAGAATGTACGAATGTGCCTAAAGAAATAATACCATTTTTATCTAAATTTTTAGTATCTTGATTAGTTACATTTGGAAGATCTTTAGTTAATTGTTGATACTCATCGAAAGTTGTAGTTACTTTAATATCATATTTTTCAATATGAATAGAAGTAAATAAATCTGAATAAACTAAACGTTCATTTATTAATAAAGCATCTTCATAATTATATCCTTCCCAGGGCATATAAGCGACTAAAATATTTTGTCCTAAAGCAATTTCCCCATTATCAGTTCCCGGACCATCCGCGATGATTTGTCCAAAAACTAAATATTCTCCTTTCCAAACAATCGGGCGTTGATTTATACAAGTATCTTGATTAGATCTAAGATATTTTAATAATGTATAAAAAGTTTGTTTACCAGCTTTATTTTGTACTTTAATATAATTATTCGAAACAGAACTTACTTTCCCATCCTGATAACAAATACTAACCATTCCGGCATCGCTGGCTAATTGATTTTCAAAGCCTGTACCAACTATCACTTTTGCGGGATAAAGCAGTGGGACTGCTTGACGTTGCATATTAGATCCCATTAAAACACGAGTTGCATCATTATGTTCTAAAAAAGGTATTAACGCTGTGGCAAGTGAAATTATTTGAATAGGTGAAACTGAAATTAATTCTACTTCATTTTGTAATATAATGATAAATTCTTGATTATAACGAACGGTTACCAATTCATTTTTGATTTTTCCATTGTTTTCTAATTCAGTATCCGCTGGGGCTATTTTTCGTTGCTCTTCTTCACCTGCTGTTAAATAAATCGCTGGTTTATTTAATAAAACAATTCCATTTTTTACTTGAAAAAAAGGTGTTTCTAAAAAACCAAATGAATTTACTCGTGTGTAGACAGAAAGAGAAGAGATTAATCCCGCACTTTGACCTTCAGGTGTTTCAATTGGGCATATTCTTCCATATTGACTCGAATGAATATCTCTTACAGAAAAACTAACATGATCTCTATTTAAACCTCCGGGACCTAAGCTACTTATACGTCTTTTATGAGTTAAATCCGCCAATGGATTCGCTTGATTTAAAAATTGTGATAATTGACTTGAGCCAAAAAATTCTCGCATCATTGAAATAATAGGTTTAGGCGAAATAAACTGAATTCGGTCTAAATTATCTAAATCCTGTGGTAATTTTTCTAATAATGTTCGTTCTAATCTAAATAATCCTGAACAAAATTGTATTTGAAGTAATTCCCCAACTGATTTGATACGACGATTCTGTAAATGATCTATATCATCCAAACTTCCTGTATGATAAATAAGATTTCCTTCACTGTAGTCAATATCTATTAGTTTATTCAAAATAGCAATAACATCCTGATTTGTTATGCTATAATTCGACTTATTAATATTTAAATTAAAGCGATCGTTAATTTTTGAACGGCCAATTTTACCAATACTATAAAATCGCGAATTGAAAATTAAGTTATCAAATATTTTTTGTAGATTTTCCTTATCATAAATAGATTTATCGTAATAATACTCTTTTAAATGCTGAAGTAAAATTTTTGGGTATTTTAATTGCATTAAAATAGTAGATAAAGATATATCTAAAATATTTAAAAAATCTAAAATCTCTACATTCTCCAGTTTATCAACACTTATAGTTATTTTTTTTTCTTTTGTAATACCAAAATTTATCCAAGAACCTTTATTAGGTATTATTGTTGCGATTGTTCTATATTTTATATTATTTTTTTTTACAAATTCTTTATAGTAAACTCCTGGACTACGAACAATTTGATTTATTATAACCCTTTCACAACCATTGATTAAAAATATTCCAGCATCTGTCATTAAAGGAAATTCCCCAATAAAAACATGTGTTTTATTTTTTACAGAAATATTAAAAAATATAAGAGATATCGGAACATAAATCTTAATAGAATAACTAATATTTCGACGTTTTGATTCTCTTAAACTATACTTAGGCTTACGTATTTTATATTCTTGTCCAAAAAAATTTAACTCAATATTTTTATCTAAATCAGTTATTGAAGGAAATTTTTCTAATTCTTCACTTAATCCTTTTTCTAAAAACCAACAAAAGCTAGCACGTTGTATTTCAACAAAATCAGGTAAAGTAGGTAAAAAAGCTTTTTTTTTCATAAAAATATTATATATTTATTAGAAGTATAATTTAATAATATGCTTAATTAGATATTTTTGTAGAAATTTTTTTTAATTAAAAATTAACTTTTAATACTTTTATATTTTTATATTTTTATCATAAATACGATATAAACTCTTTAAAGTAGATTCTAAATGTAATAAATTAGGCTCATTTTTATACACTTCTAATGATAAAAAATATGTTTGAATACTATTAAAAAAAGCTTTTTTTCTTGAAACTTTATTTTTACTTAAAACATGTATTTTAGCGGCTTTATCGAATTTACTTTCAAGAAATGATATAATTTTAAGGATAAATTCTAAATTTAATAAATTAGGTTCATTTTTATAAGTCTCTAATGATAAAAAATATTTTTTTATATAAGTTTTAACATTTATATAATATTTTTTATTTTGTAATGTATTTCGTGTAATATTCAGTATTCTTTTTTTAGAAGATTTAGTATTAGCCATATGATAAAAAATATAAATATAAGGAAATCGTAAAATAAATCTAATTTTGACTAAATTTTTACTTAACCCTTGGAATTATTTTATAAATATGAAAAAATAATATCAATATTAATAAAATAAAGATACTATTAAATAGAAATTAATAATATAAAAATACATTATGATTAAAAGTAAAAGTTCTCGTTTAATAATTATAATTGAATGTACAGAATGCCGTAATAATTTTACACAACGTTCCGAAGGTGTTTCAAGATATAGTACTAAAAAAAATAGAAAAAATACTTCCGAGCGATTAGAATTAAATAAATATTGTAAGTATTGTAATACCCATACAAAACATAAGGAAATAAAGTAAGAAGTATTGTTATTTTGCTTATAAAAAAATAAAGAACAATTATTATCATTAATTAAAACTACGCAAATGACATATTTTAAAAATATTAATTTATATAAAAAATTTATAACAAACAGGGGGAAAATTTTATCCCGTAACACAACGCAATTAACTTCAAAAAAACAAAATAAATTAAAAAAAGCTATAAAATACGCTCGAATTTTAAATTTATTACCATTTGTAAAATATAAAAATTTATCTCTTAATCTTTAAATTGTTTTTATATACTTTATTAAAAAGTAAATACGAAAAAATAAGAATCGTAAAATAGATAAAAGAGCCTTAATCCCTAATAAATACAATTATTATATTTTGAATTTACTAATTATATCTATTTAACTTAAAGTAATTATTTCGAATTTTAAATATTTATTATATATAATTAAACTGAAGTTATAGTAAATAATAATAATTTTTTCGTATTCTATAATATCTAAAGTCATAATTAAAAATTTAAACATTTTATTATATTTAAATATACTAAATTTATTTGATAAAAATAAATTATTGTTATTTATATCGATATTATCAGTAAATTTTTTTATTTTAACTTTAACATAAAATTACTACTATAAAGACTAATAAATTTTACCTATGTTTTTAAATTACATAATATTTTGATAATTTAAAAAATAATATGTATATTTAATTTATTAATTTGGGGTGTCGCCAAGCGGTAAGGCAGCAGACTTTGACTCTGCTATTCGTAGGTTCAAATCCTTCCACCTCAGGAATTACTAATCGAGAAAGATATTATATTCAGTATAATAAAAAAATATAAGGGTAAACGACGGGAATTGAACCCGCGAATAATGGAATCACAACCCACTGCCTTAACCACTTGGCCACGCTCACCAAAAAATTTTATTCTAATATCTTAGAAAATTATTTAATATTAGGCTTAGTAGGACTCGAACCTACATTAAAAACTTAGAAGGTTTTGGTCCTGATCCTTTAGACGATAAGCCCTATAAAATACTCTATTCATATATTTATAATTTTTACTTAATTATAATATATAATTTAAAAATTTCTATTTAATATTTATTTTATATAATTTATAGTAATTTATTAGATGCATCGGGATAACAGGATTTGAACCTGTGACATTCTGCTCCCAAAGCAGACGCGCTACCAAACTGTGCTATATCCCGAAAAGTCATATTATAATTTTACTTCAATTTTAAAATTATGTCTAGTTATTTATTCGTTATGAATAACCATTGTTTTTTATCTTTTTATAGGTTACCTGGGATTTGAACCCAGAACTTATCGGTTAAAAGCCGAGTACTCTACCATTGAGTTAGTAACCCTTTTAAGTATAAAACTCTATTTTTTACTATTTTGTCTTATAATAATTTTATTCTTATGTAAGTATTTTATTAAAAACCTCAGAATAGACTTATTTTTACGAGCTTTTTGAAAAAAGAGTTTTTTTTATCTTTTAGGCAGTACTGGATTTGAACCAGTGACCCTCTGCTTGTAAGGCAGACGCTCTACCACTAAGCTAACTACCCATTTACAGATGTAATTTTAAACTATAAAATTATATTTGTAAAGAGCTATTATTTATTATTAAATTTTTTTTAAATAATCTTTATTTAAACTTAAATTTATAAAAAAAATTTATTTTTTATTCTTGTATAGACATTTCTAAATACATTATGTTATAATGAATTTAAAAATTTAATATAAAAAATAATTATAATTATATATATAGATATTTATGGAATACGCTATTATAGAAATAGGCGGTCATCAATTTTGGATTGAAAAAGGACAGTATCTTATAATAAATAAAGTTTCAATTAGTAAAAATGCACAAATTTCTTGTGGATCAAATATAAATATTAATAGAATTTTATTAATTAATAAAAATAATAATATTTATTTCGGTTATCCTTATTTACTAGATAGTCTTGTTCAAGGACAAATTTTAGAACATTTACAAGGTTCTAAAATTACAATTTATAAAATGAAATCAAAAAAGAAATATCGTCGAAAAAAAGGGCATAGACAAGAATTAACAAAATTAATTATTACTAAAATTGAAAATTAAATCTAAATACTTATGGCACATAAAAAAGGAGTAAGTAGTACTAAAAACGGACGGGATTCAATATCAAAACGTTTAGGTATTAAAATTTATGGTGGATCACTTGTTAAAGCGGGTAATATTATTGTTCGTCAACGCGGTTTAACCTTTAAACCAGGTAAAAATGTTGGTTGTGGTAAAGATTTTACACTTTTTGCGTTAAATGAAGGACAAATAGAGTATATAAAAATAAGAAATAAAATAAAAAAAATAAATATTATTAACCCTAAATAAGTTTTTCAAAATTAGCCCATAAAGTTATTAATTTTATTACTATAAAGGGAAAATAAGAATTAAATTTTGTGTACTACGTTTTTTAATCTTTTTTTAAAAAAATTATTTTGATAATATTCAAATAATCGATTATATAGTAAAAGTATTACTATATTTTAGTATCTAGTATAAAGATATAGCAGAGTAGAGCAGTTTGGTAGCTCGTCGGGCTCATAACCCGAAGGTCAGAGGTTCAAATCCTTTCTCTGCTAAATTATAAAAAAAATTAATATTATTTTATTTAATTAAAGAAATGCGTAGTATTAACTAAAAATAGACAAATAAAAAAGATTTATTTAATTTTTAATAGTATATAATTTTATCAATATTATTACCCCCAAGGGAACTTGAATCCCTGTCTCCTCCGTGAAAGGGAAGTGTCCTAACCTCTAGACGATGGGAGCACTTTATTAGATTTAAGCTCTAAAAGAATAATATTAGTTTATTTTCAAATAGAAATTCTTTTTATAAGGAATTTTATACTAAATATTTTTTTTAAAAGTATCTTTTTTTTAATCTTTTTTAAATAAGAATAATAAAATATATAATTTAGTATAATAGAGTATATAAAAAAATTTTAGGGTAATAAACTATCTAATCGTTTTAGTTCGGCTATTATTTCCGCCATTTCTCGTTGTTGTTGCGCAAGTTTAACGGCGAACATACTTTCCATACTACGAAAAGTATCATTTAGAGCAGTCTGTACCGCAGTATAATTTGTACTTATCCAAGCGGATGCTAGAGGCGCAGTTGTAATAATAGCAGCAGGTGTAGTTACTGCAAATAAAGTCGTTATTCCGGCTCCAACTGCTACTACTGTAATAACCTCTTTTTTTGTTACTTTTGGCACTTCTTTAGTTGGTATAAAAAGCGAATATGATCCTGGTAATTCACCAGGTGACATTAATCCGAATTCGCTCATATCCATAAACTTAACTGCCTTCTGGCCATATTTTCTTACCTTTTGGATAATAGAAATTATCCCAATTTTTTTTTTACTCATTTACGTTTTTTATTTTTAATTAGGATATTGATTTATTAGAATGTAATGATATTCAATTTACACCCTTGAATGATATTGCATTTGCCCACTTGACTGATATTGAATTTCCCCAACGGAATTCTATATGATCCTGAATTTTATAATTTCACCTACGGATTTATATATGCTCCTGAATTTTATAATTTCACCAACGGATTTATATACGATTCTTGATTTTCTAACTCTGACAAAATAATTATCTATTAATTTAAAAATTTTGTCTAGTGTTTTAATTATTATAACGAATAAAATAGTAATAATAAATTTTATAGAG
>Ga0102816_1000548_pt1 | contig 14584 bp, 12 predicted proteins | sample ColrivemetaGS545_FD_84509 | JGI IMG/M metagenome (GOLD analysis project Ga0102816, IMG submission 84509) | Estuarine microbial communities from the Columbia River estuary - Flood tide non-ETM metaG S.545 | ecosystem: Environmental > Aquatic > Marine > Intertidal zone > Estuary | place: USA...
CCGCCTTCGCCACTGGTGTTCTTCCGAATATCTACGAATTTCACCTCTACACTCGGAATTCCACTTACCTCTCTCGATCTCAAGACTAACAGTTTTGGAGGCAGTTCCGGAGTTAAGCTCCGGGATTTCACCCCCAACTAATTAGTCCGCCTACGTACGCTTTACGCCCAGTGATTCCGAACAACGCTAGCCCCCTCCGTATTACCGCGGCTGCTGGCACGGAGTTAGCCGGGGCTTCTTTACTAGGTACCGTCATTATCTTCCCTAGCGAAAGAGCTTTACAACCCTAAGGCCTTCGTCACTCACGCGGCATGGCTGCGTCAGGGTTTCCCCCATTGCGCAATATTCCCCACTGCTGCCTCCCGTAGGAGTCTGGGCCGTGTCTCAGTCCCAATGTGGCTGATCATCCTCTCAGACCAGCTAAAGATCGTAGCCTTGGTGAGCCATTACCTCACCAACTAGCTAATCTTACGCGGGTTCATCCAAAGGCAATAAATCTTTCCCCTTACGGGCTTATTCGGTATTAGCCATCGTTTCCAATGGTTGTCCCGAACCTCTGGGCAGATCCCCACGCGTTACTCACCCGTCTGCCACTGTCCACTTCCGAAGAAGCTTATCGTTCGACTTGCATGTGTTAGGCCTGCCGCCAGCGTTCGTTCTGAGCCAGGATCAAACTCTCAAGTTTGATTCTGAAATCATCACATTACTAAACGTTCAAACCATATCATATGATATGATGCGTATTAACGAGTTCCCACTCTTCCGTATATGTCTTGGCGAACCAAAACACATCCGGGAGTGGAAGAAACGTAAACGTAACGGTTAGCAATCAGTAGATGACTACTTGTTCTGTTGTCCATCTTTCAAAGAAAGATGAGACACGCCAGGACACCGCCGTCCACGCTTCTCTTTCAATATCTACAATTTCAAACAGCAGCTCTTTACTTTCGTATCGAGCCCTCGAGAAGCGAAAAGACACCCAGGGCCATTTCTAGCCTTTGCATGTTCCCAACCTCTTTGAGGATCAGTATTTTACTTGGGTCTCGAATAAATCCGTGTCCGAAGCCAACTGGGTTACTGATGAACCGTCGTTGGAAGTGAGCTGGGTATAGGTTGACCAAACGAAACTGTCAAAGGCTTTTTTCAAAAAAACACACAAAAAAGCGTTTATTTTCTTTAACCCTAAATTTAGTAGGTTAATGAGGTACTTAGCCCCTATATGATGTGGCTCAGGACGGGGATAAAATTGGCGCGTTTTGGCTTATTTTACAAAAACTTGACAAAAACTGGCGGCGCAAGCCATTTTCGGTACATGGAATCTAAAGATGATACGCCAATAAGCCCAGAGACGGACAACGCGCGCCCCTCCGCCAAGTTTTACGCCTCGGTAGAAGACCGCCTGGCCGCCCAACAAAGGCGCAAGCGGGCGCGCCTTCGGTTCACCATCACGGCTCTGGTTATGGGCGGGCTGATAAGCTGGATGGCCTCTGACATGTTAGTGCCCGATGTTGCCAAAGCCAATCTAAGCGCAAAGCCCGCGCCCTCTAACCCCGTGTTAAGCGCACAGCTGATTGCCCTCGCCCCGATGCAGCGTGACTATGAGAGCGACGCTCTGGGCTCTGGAGATACCTTAGCGGCGCTCCTGACCCGCGCCAATGTCAATGCTGGCGAAGCCGGTGCCGCGCTCGACCAATTACGCAGTGTATATGACGTGCGTCGCCTGAAGCCTGGTCAAAGCGTTCGCATCCACCGCGAATGGCCCGCAGGACAAGACAAGAGCGCACATGAGGGACGCTTCGCGGGCTTTGACTTTATTCCCGTGCCAGAACAAAAAATCATTGTGCGGCGGACAGATCATCAAAGCTTCACCGCCATCAAGCGAGACCGCCTGCTCACCGATCGGCATTTCTTGTCTGACAGTTTGATCAATAGCTCCGTCTATGAAGCCGCGCGTGGGGGCGGCATGTCGCCCAATCTTGTGGTGGAGCTTATCCGCCTCTTCTCTTTCGCCATCGACTTCCAGCGCGATATTCGCGAAGGCGACCAATTAGAGGTTCTGTACACGCGTCGCTTTGATGCCAACAATCAAGTGGCGCAAGAAGGCGATATTATTTTCGCAGCGCTCACCAATCGCGGCAAGCGCTATGCCTATTGGCGGATGCCGCAAGCCGACGGCAGCCATAGTTATTTCGACGCCAATGGCCAAAGCGTCCAGCGCCTACTCATGCGAACGCCCGTCGATGGCGCGCGCTTGTCGTCTCGCTTTGGTATGCGCCGTCACCCTATTTTGGGCTATACGCGCTTGCACCGAGGGCTAGATTTTGCGGCTCCCAAAGGCACCCCAATTTATGCCGCCGGCGACGGCACCATCCAGCGCCTTGGTAGATTTGGCAATAATGGCAAATACATCCGCATCAAACACCGCAATGGCTATGAAACCGCTTATGCGCACATGAATAGTTTCGCGCGGCGTTTGAAAAAAGGCAGCCGTGTCAAGCAAGGCCAGGTTATCGGAACCGTTGGCCGCACCGGTTTGGCGACCGGCCCCCATTTGCACTACGAAGTTTTGCATTACAATAAGCCGGTCAACCCACGCGAGCTAAATGTGCCACCCCAGCGCAACCTCAATGCAGACGCCCTAGAGGGCCTTGCACGGCTGAAAGCTGAGACTGCCGATAGGGTGAGCGGGTTGGCCACCAGTGATAACTCTGTGCGCTCTCTGCCGCGCCGCAGCAGCTCGCTCAACCGATAAAGAAAAAAGGCCCGCCACGATAACCGTGGGCGGGCCTAATTTAGCTTTTTGCCTTTGGCAAATCTGGTTTAGTCAGCCGTCGCGGCTCCCGTTTCGCTCGCTTCTGCGGCGGCCTCTGGAGTGGCGTCAGGCATAACCTCAACCGCTTCTGCAGACGCGTTTTCTTCGGTTTGTGCATCCGAGGATTCCAAGCGTTTCTTACGCAAAGGACCACGTCGGCGCGATGGCTTGTCATCGCTGCTCTCGCCAGACGTGTTGTCGCGAACCAAAACCAAAGGTTCGCCAGAGGCATCGGTTTCCGCGCCGCCTGAATTTGCATTTTGCACATTGCCGTTGGCCGACCCATTATCCGACGAACCGTTCGAGGCACCCTCTTGATTGGCGTCACTTGGGGCAGGCTGCATACTCATCAAAATGCGATAATAATGCTCGGCATGTTGTTGATAGTTTTCCGCCATAACGCGGTCACCAGACGACATCGCGTCGCGGGCTAGGGTTTGATATTTTTCGTAAACTTGCGAGGCATTGCCGCGCACCCGAACATCGGGGCCATTGCTATCATAACTGCGATTGACCGAATTTTGTTGGCGGCGTCCGCGCCCTCGAGACCGTTTCATACTGTTTCCGTATCACTTAAAAAAGGGCCCAACTTATGCCGAACCAGCGTTGCGATTGTTTTATTTCCATTTGGAAAACCAGTGAGTTTCTGCAGGGCCAAGATAAGCTAACAAAATTTCAAAGGGTGGCGTCCAAGACTGAAACTCTTTCCATAGCCTCAAAGACAAAAGGAACCTAGCCTGCCAGCCTTCGCTTTGCAAACCCCTTTTTTATTTTCTGCGCGGGCCCCTCGGCGCGCGCGCCATCACAACCCGATCGCGCGCGCCTAAATCTGGCAAGACAGAAATTTCCTCAAAGCCAGATTGGCGCATCATCGCGCAAACTTCTTCGCCTTGCGTGTGGCCAATTTCAAACAGCAGCCAGCCCTCGGGGCGCAAATAGCTCTGCGCTTGGGCGCTAATGTGGCGGTAAGGATCGAGGCCGTCTTCGCCGCCGTGCAAGGCGAGGCGGGGGTCATACTCGAGCACATTTTTATCCAACTGCCGCATCTGCGCGTCGCTAATATAGGGCGGGTTGGAAATAATCATATCGAAGCTCGGCGTCACCGCCTCGAACCAATGGCTCTCTAAAAACTGCGCCTGTGCGCTCACGCCAAGTCTTTGGGCGTTGGCTTGTGCTACCGCTAAGGCGGCACCGCTCACATCCACACCAAGGCCTTCGCCATGCGCCCGCTCGGCCAAAAGAGTGAGTAATAAACACCCCGAGCCGGTTCCTAAATCAAGCAAGCGAAACGCTTGGGCTTCGGGCAAATGCTGGAGAGCCGCCTCGATCAGCGTCTCGCTGTCGGGGCGCGGGTCAAGCACATGTTCATTGACCTCGAAGGCTCGTCCCCAAAACTCTCGCTGTCCTAAAATTTTGGATACGGGCTTGGCTCTCAATCGTTGGGTTTGATAATCGAGCAGAAGCGCCCTCTCTTGGGCGGTCAACAGCCGCTCGGGCAAGCGCGCCATATCGGTCGCATCCAAGCCCGTCACCGCCTCTAGCAGCACGCGCGCATCCAAATGAGCGGTGTCTATGCCGGCCGTTTTAAAAGCCGAAGAAAGCGCGCGCTGCGCTTGTTGCACCGTCATGTCGGAACCCTGCATTTCGGGGCTCAGCATTTCGATTAGTCGACCGCAGCGAGACGCTGCACTTGGTCTTCGCGGATGAGGGCTTCCAACATTTCGTCCAAGCCGTCACCGGCTAGAATTTTTTCGAGCTTGTGCAAAGTCACATTAATCCGATGATCGGTGACGCGTCCTTGTGGAAAATTATACGTCCGAATGCGTTCCGAGCGATCGCCAGAGCCAACTTGGCTTTTGCGGTCGGCGGCGCGCTCATCGTCGACGCGCTGACGTTCGGCCTCAAATAGGCGCGCGCGCATCACCAACATCGCCTTGGCACGGTTTTTATGCTGTGATTTTTCATCTTGCTGCGACACGGTAATGCCCGTGGGTAAGTGAATGATGCGCACCGCGCTATCGGTGGTATTCACCGACTGACCACCCGGGCCAGAGGCGCGAAACACATCGACGCGCAAATCTTTCTCGTCGATTTTAATATCGACATCTTCTGGCTCTGGCAGCACCGCCACGGTAGCGGCCGACGTATGAATGCGGCCACTGCTTTCGGTTTCTGGTACCCGCTGTACCCGATGCACGCCGCTCTCAAATTTCAAACGGGCAAACACGCCCTTGCCGCGAATGGCCATGACCACTTCCTTGAAGCCGCCCATCTCGCCTTCCGATTGAGTGATGATGTCTGATTTCCAACCCTGCAAATCGGCATAGCGCGTATACATGCGAAATAAATTACCGGCAAATAAAGCCGCTTCATCGCCGCCGGTTCCAGCCCGTACTTCCACGATTACGTTCAACTCATCGGCGCTATCTTTGGGGAGCAATAAAACTTCCAGAGCGGTTTCCATATCCAGCAATTTGGCGCGCACGTCTTCCAGCTCGAGACCTGCCAATTCGGCCATCTCCGCATCCTCTCCCGCAACCAAAGCGGCCAAGTCTTCGCTCTCGCCAAGAGCGCCACGATACGCGCGCACGGCGGTCGCCAGCGGGTCAATCTCGGCATATTCTTTCGACAAGGCAACAAAGCGCTCGGGCGGTAATTCGCCGTTCATTTCGTCTTGCAAGGCTTGCGCGCGGGCTAGAATGGCGTCCAATCGTTCGACAGGCAACATAGATTAACTCTCCTCAACCACAACATCTAAGGCATCTTGCGCCCGCAAAGCGGCCATTTCGCCCGCCTTGTCTTTTACCAAATCGACCAAATGATCGACCATCTCCCCATGCGGTTTTTTATGGTCTGGCCGACCCGCCAAATAAACCATGCCCGCGTCATTGCCGCCGCCTGTAAAACCAATATCGGGCTCGCGCGCTTCGCCCGGGCCATTGACCACGCAGCCAATAATCGACAGCGTAATCGGCTCGGCAATATGGGCCAATTTATCTTCCAACTCGCGTACCGTTTCGATGACGTTAAACCCTTGGCGCGCACAAGACGGGCACGAAATAATCGTCACCCCGCGATGGCGCAGCCCCAGGCCTTTGAGAATTTCAAAAGCCACTTTCACTTCATCGACCGGGTCAGACGAGAGCGACACTCTTATCGTGTCGCCAATGCCCGCCCATAACAGCGAGCCCAAACCGATGGATGATTTCACCGTGCCCGATATCAAACCGCCAGCTTCCGTGATGCCAATATGAAGCGGACAATCGACCGCTTCGGCCAATTGTTGATAGGCCGCCACCGACATGAAAATATCGGAAGCCTTGACGCTAATTTTATACTCACGAAAGCCATGTTCTTCGAGCAGGCCCACATGATACAGCGCGCTCTCCACCATGGCTTCGGGGCAAGGCTCGCCATATTTATCGAGCAGATGTTTTTCCAAAGAGCCCGCGTTGACGCCAATCCGAATGGAGCAATTATGTTTGCGCGCGGCCGCCACAACTTCGCCGACGCGCGACGCATCGCCAATGTTGCCAGGGTTAATGCGCAGACACGCCGCCCCCGCTTCCGCCGCCTCAATGGCACGCTTATAATGAAAATGAATATCGGCCACAATCGGCACAGACACATTGTCGACAATCTCGCGCAAGGCCGCCGTCGAGGCTTCATCGGGGCAAGAGACGCGCACGATATCGGCGCCCGCTTCTTCCAAGGCTTTGATTTGCGCGATGGTGGCTTTGGCATCCGAGGTTGGCGTATTGGTCATCGATTGCACGGCAATCGGCGCATCCCCACCAACTGGCACATTGCCAACCATAATCTGGCGCGAAGGGCGCCGTTCGATATGTCGCCACGCTCGCAGCATTGCGGCCTCGCTAAGGTTTTAAGGTTAAAATAGAACTACGGTCAATTTGACGTGCCGTCAGAATTTGGCTGCGCCGCCCGACCGAGCCAACGATTTGGCCATTGACCACATATTTCAGCGCGCCCGCATCTCGGGTGGCCAACGTATAGGGGGTCTCTAGCGACAACTCAAAACTATCGCCATCGGTTACAATGCTCGACAGCAACACCTGACCTTCGGTGTTTTCGATCCGCAACCAAGTGCGGCGCACGGCGCGAATTTCAATTTTGCCCGGGGTCACCGCCGCATCCAAAGCCGCGATGGGTTCCACCTCAACGGCCACCGGCGTGCGCAATGGATCGAGCGCACGTTTTGCGGGTTCTTTCCCCGTTTTGGCAGCCGCTGTTTTGGCGGCCTCTGTTCTGGCAATCTTAGGCTTTGTAGCCACTTTCACACTCGGCTTGCGAGTGGCAACCGGGGTTTTGGAAGGTTGGCTCGTCGTCGCCCGCGCGGGGGTTTCCACCGCCTTCGTCACCGACTTAGACACAGCCTCGGGACCGCTAGCACCGCCCGCAAGGAGCCATAAAATATACACAGCGAATATAACCACGGCACCAATGGCCAGTTTCACCGCAACGGGCATTTGCTCGCTTTCAGCTTGCGGGTCATAGGGCGCATCCTCTTGGGTTTGTGCCGCCATAGCCGCTTTGTACCGATTGATTAACTCGCCAGCGTTCAAATCCAGATACGTGGCATAGCTCCGAATAAAGCCAATGGCATAGACGGCGGCCGGCAACTCCTCAAAATCATCATTTTCGAGAGACTTTAGATCACCCACACGGATTTTAAGAACTGCTGAGACATCTTCAACGCTTACGCCGCGCGCTTCGCGCGCTTGGCGCAAATCAGCGCCAATATTTACAGGTTCCATAGTCATTTCTATCTCGGTCATGCGAGTGTTCCTTGTTTCGTGGAAATATCCCTATCACAACTTCACGCCTTGCGCATCCGCGATTTGCTGCACCGCATCGCGCATATTTACTGGTGGTTCACTAAGTAAACCCGACATAGCCGCTTGCAGTTTTGCCTGGCTGGCCGAGCGTATCATCCGCTTCACCGGACCGATAGAGGCCGAGGGCAAAGAAAATTTTTCATAGCCCAGCCCCAAAAGCGCCATGGCTTCCAGCGGGCGCCCGCCCAGCTCGCCGCAAATCGATACGGGAACTTTATGGCTGGCACATACTTCTTGTATCTGCGCCAGCAAGCGCAAAGGCGCCAGAGACAAAAAGTCATAGCGATGGCTGGTTTGCGGGTTGCCCCGATCGGCGGCGAAAAAGAATTGCATCAAATCATTGGTCCCTACGGACAAGAAATCCAGCTCGGGCAGCAATTGGTCTAATTCCCAAACCAGAGCCGGAACCTCCAACATCGTGCCAATTTCTAGGCTGGCAGGCACCGCGTGCCCAAAACTTTCCAAACGGGTTTTTTCCAGCTCCAGCAAATTACGCGTCGCACGAAACTCTTCCACCGTGGTGATGAGCGGGAACATAATTGACAATTTACGACCCGCCGCAGCGCGCAAAAGCGCGCGCATTTGCACCCGCACAAGCCCCGGGCGATCCAGCGCCATGCGAGTTGCGCGCCAGCCCATGGCTGGGTTTTCTTCGACGCTGGTGCGCAAATAAGGCAGCACTTTATCGCCGCCGACATCCAATGTGCGAAACACCACATCGCGCTCGCCGACACTGTCGAGCACCTCGCGGTACATAACTTCTTGCTCATTAGCGCGCGGCATGGTGGCCGATACCATGAACTGCAATTCGGTGCGGAACAGGCCAATATTCTCGGCGCCGCTATCGCTTAAGCTTTCAACATCCACCATCAGGCCGGCATTTTTATCGAGCTGGATTTGCACGCCATCTTTGGTTTCGGCTGGCAAATGTTTAATCCGCGCATAGCGTTGCATCCGCCGCGCTCGCAAGCGGGCCCGATTGGAATAGGCCTCGACAATGTCACTGGCCGGATTGAGGTGAACCTCATTTTGATCGACATCGACAATAATCTCTTGGCCATCGCGCGCGACATCGACAATGCCGCGCACATCGCCCAACATCGGAATGTTTAGCGCCCGCGCCACAATCGAAACATGCGCGCCCAAAGCGCCATCTTCCAACACCAGCCCGCGCAATTTGCGCCGATCGTAATCGAGCAATTCAGCCGGCCCCATGGTGCGCGCCAAAAGAATGGCATCGCGCGGCAATTTATCTTCCGAAGCCAATTGCGCGCGCCCCGATAGGATGCGCAGCAAGCGGTTCGACAAGTCTTCAAAATCATGCAGGCGTTCGCGCAAATAAGCATCGCGCTGGCCACCGAGGCGCGCGCGCATACCATTGTTAACCCGCTCTACCGCCGCTTCTGCCGTCAGGCCCGTTTGCACAGCTGTATGAATACGGCGCAGCCAGCCCCGGTCATTGGCAAACATCCGATAGGCTTCCAGCACCGCCATATGCTCGCCATCATGGCTCACATCATCTTTGTCCAGCATCTGGTCGACATTGCGGCGCAATTGATAGACCGCAGCCTCCAATCGTTTGGCTTCCTCTTCAGGGTCATCGCTGATGAGTTTGGTAACTTCCACCCGCGGCTCATGCAACACCACGTGCCCCATGGCCAGCCCCTCGGTGAGCCCACGACCGGCAAACACACGTGACAGATTTTGCGACGTCTCTTCTTGAGCCCTCTCTTGGCCCAACGCCGATAACATTTCAGACAACACCATCGCCACGGTCTGAAGCGCCTCAACCTCGGCATTTAAAAAATCACGCTGCGTGCTGTTTTGCACTACCAGGACACCGCGCACATCGCCGCGGCGTAAAATCGGCACACCGACGAAAGATTTATACGGATCCTCGCCCGTCTCTGGCCGATAGGCAAAGCGGGGGTGAGCTGTCGCATCGGCTAAATTAAGCGGGCGCTTATGCTGCGCGATATCGCCCACGAGGCCTTCGCCGACATGCAATATGGTTTTGCTGACGGCGTCTTGGTTCAAGCCTTCAGTGGCCGATAAGACAAATGTATTCACGCCACGGCTTAGATAAACCGAACACACGGCGGCGTTCATGCTGGTGGCAATAAGGGCAACGATTTTATCGAGGCGAGCTTGATCGTCGTCGCTGCCTGCCATGAGCTGGCGCAAGCGACGCAACAATAATCTGGGTCCTTCACTCGATAGAGGCATAGGGTTGCCCTCTCGTTTAGCGCGCGAAAAAGCGGGCTAGTTAACCAGCCAGCTCGTCATCAAGACCATAGGCGGCATGCAGAGCCCGAACGGCCAGCTCCACATAATCGACATCAATCAACACCGAGACTTTAATCTCCGAAGTAGAAATGACGTGAATGTTAATGCCTTTTTCCGCCAGCACTTGGAACATTTTTTGGGCAACCCCAGCATGGCTTCGCATGCCCACGCCGACGATAGAAATTTTCGCCATATCGGGCGCCGCTTGCAAATCAGCAAACGTCAAATCCGCGGTCGCGCCTTTGAGAACCCCCAAGGTGCGTTCCAATTCATCTTGCGAAACGGTGAACGTCACATCCGTGGTTTTGCCATCGGCCGACATATTTTGCACAATCATATCGACGTTGACGGCGGCATCGGCCAGCGGGCCAAAAATGCTCGCGGCAATGCCAGGCCGGTCGGCCACTTCGCGCAGAGTTACTTTGGCTTCATTGCGGGCATAGGCAATGCCACTAACAATCTCGGTTTCCATAATCTCATCCTCATCGCAAATCAATGTGCCGACAATATCGTTTCCGTTGGCACTTGCCTCTGGCGCATCGAAACTCGAGCGCACTTGCAAGCGCACATTATGTGCCATGGCCAGCTCTACCGAGCGGGTCTGTAACACTTTGGCACCTAGCGACGCCATTTCAAGCATTTCTTCGTAAGACACACGGTCCATTTTCTTGGCCGCTGGCACCATACGCGGGTCGGTGGTGTAAACCCCATCGACGTCGGTATAAATATCGCATCGGTCGGCGTTTAAGGCAGCGGCAATGGCCACCGCGCTCGTGTCAGAGCCACCGCGCCCTAAAGTGGTAATGCGATTGGCGCTAGAAACACCTTGAAAACCAGCGATAACCGCCACGCGGCCTTGGCCAAATTGGGCTTCCATTTCTTCTGGCTCAATCGCTTCAATGCGAGCGGCACCATGTACATCAGAGGTTTGCACACTAATTTGCCAGCCGAGCCAGCTTCGCGCGGCCACGCCAATATCTTGCAAGGCCATAGCCAATAGACCAACACTGATTTGTTCGCCGGCTGAGACCACGACATCATATTCGCGCGCGTCATGCAGGCGTGCGACATCGCGTGCCAAACCAACCAATCGATTGGTTTCCCCAGACATGGCCGACACAACGACCGCAACCTGATGACCCGCATCCACCTCACGTTTGACATGGGCGGCCACATTGCGGATGCGATCTACATCGCCCACAGAAGTGCCGCCAAATTTCATTACAATACGGGCCATAATTGGTTTTCGCATTTCCTTTCGCCTCAATCGCGCTTATATAAGGCTTAACGCGCAAGCTGCATAGTTAAAAGTAGAAGCAAGCCGAGCGCGCCCCATGGTGAACCACACAGGAGCTTGGCGAAAATGAACGATACACAAACCGGACAAGTTACCATTGACCCCCAGGAAGTGGCCAAGTTCACGGCCATGGCCGAAGACTGGTGGAACCCCCATGGCAAGTTCAAGCCTTTGCACAAATTCAATCCCGTGCGGCTGGCTTATATTCGCGATAAATTATGCAAACAATTCGACCGCGATCCAAAATCCGAACAACCACTCAAAGGCCTACGCCTGCTTGATATCGGTTGCGGTGGCGGCCTTTTAAGCGAGCCTATGGCGCGTTTGGGCGCCGAGGTCTTGGGCGCCGATGCGGCCGAAGCCAATATTAAAACCGCCAGTTTGCATGCCGAAAGTCAGGGCCTTGAGATCGACTATCGCGCCATTACGGCCGAGCAATTAAATGCGGCTGGCGAGACATTTGATGCGATTTTAAACATGGAAGTCATCGAACATGTCGCCGATCCGCAGGCCTTTGTCAGCGCTTGTGCGGGCATGTTGAAACCCGAAGGCATTATGTTTTTGGCAACCCTGAACCGCACGCTGAAGGCCTATGCTTTAGCTATTTTTGGCGCCGAATATGTCTTGCGCTGGTTACCGCGCGGCACCCATGATTGGCATAAGTTCATCACCCCCAACGAGATGGAAGCTATGGCCACCAAGGCCGAGCTAGAGCTTGTCACGTCAACCGGCGTGAGCTTTAATCCGCTGACCGATAAATGGACGCAAACCGGAGATATGTCGGTCAATTATATGGCCGTGGCCGCGCCCCTAAAGGCAACCTAAAAACAATAAGGAGCCCCCATGCAACAGCGTGTCAGCCTAATTACCCTGGGCGTCAAAAGCCTAGCCCGCGCCCGCCAGTTTTATGATGCGCTGGGCTGGCAAGTCTCCAATGAAGACCAAGCCGAAGAAATTGTCGCCTATGATTTGCTGCATATGACGCTGTGCCTTTACCCGCTCGAAAACCTAGCCGCCGATACCGGACTGGCCTTAGCCGACACCCAGACACAGACACAGACCCACACACAGACACAGTGCCCGCGCTTTGCGCTGGCGTATAATGTAGAAACCGTTGACCAAGTAGCCGCCCTGTTAGAGCAAGCCGTGGCTTGCGGCGGGCGTCTGATAAAGCCAGCCGAGGCTGCGTTTTGGGGCGGCACCTCTGGCTATTTCACGGACCCAGATGGCACCTTATGGGAAGTGGCCCATAATCCGCATGCGCCGCTCAGCGCAACGGGCAGCTTCCAATGGAACGGCGCAAAAAACTAATCAGTCAGTGACCTCGCGCCCGTCCGGCCCGACGAAAGTCTGGCCATGGGTGAGCGCTGGAATTTGCCCCCGCGCTTTGGCCACCAAAGATAAATCCAACTCCGCGAGGATGAAATCATCCGTGTCATCGGCTTGCGCCAAAACCGTTCCCCAAGGGTCGACAATCAAACTATGACCATAGGTCTCGCGGCCATTTTCATGCGTGCCAACTTGCGCAGGGGCAATCACAAAGCACCCTGTTTCAATCGCGCGGGCGCGCAATAGCACCTGCCAATGCGCCTCGCCCGTGGGGCGCGTAAAAGCAGAGGGCACGCTAATAATATCGGCCCCCGCTTGCGCCAAATGTCGATATAACGCGGCAAAGCGCAGATCATAACAAATGCTCAAGCCAAGTTTGGCTGGGCCCACATCCGCCACCACAGCCCGACTGCCCGCCTGATAATTATGGCTTTCCGCATGGGTTTCGCCGCTGGCTAGGGTGACATCAAACATATGAATTTTATCATAGCGCGCCACAATCTCGCCTTGCGGGTTGATATAAAGCGAGCGGTTCACGGCCCTTTCGGCATCGCCTTTTTGCGTATCATTTGCCAGCACCATAGAGCCGATGAGCAGGTGAATGCCAAGCTCTTTGGCCAGGCCACATAAGACGTGTAACGACGCGCTTTCGGCCTCGGGCTGCAAGCGCGCCCGCATGGCTTTGCGGTTTTTTTCCATGGAGATGCAGGTTTCGGGCAAACTTACGAGCTCCGCCCCAGCGGCCGCCGCGGCGCGGGTGCGCGCGTCTATCTCGCGTAAATTATCTGCCGGGTCACAGGCACTGGTCATTTGCACACATGCCACTTTCATACCCAGACCCTCTTCTTGCGTTTACCCACGCCCAAGCATTTTACGATGCGCGCATTTGCTCTGGCCGCACCACGCGCGCCAGCGTTAACACATTTATGCGCCCTGCCCCCGCTTGGCGCAAGGTTTCACTCATCGCCTCGACAGTGGCCCCCGTGGTTAAAACAACATCGACCAACACCAGACTGCGGCCTTGAATGCGGTCTTTCATCGATTTGGGCACGGTAAAGGCCCCCTTCAGATTGCGCTTTCGGTTGCGCCGGGTCAGGCCAATTTGCGGGCGCGTGGCTTTCACCCGCTGCACGGCTTGGAAGACAATTTCATTGCCCGTTTCGCGCGCCATCGCGCGGCACAGTTCAGCCGCTTGGTTAAACCGGCGTCCCAACAAGCGTCGGCGATGCAAAGGCACGGGCACTAAAAGCGCATTGGCGCGCAACACATCTTGCCCGGCTCGTACCATAAAGGGCGCCAGTAAACGTGCCAATTCAGGGCGGTCGCTAAATTTTAAACGCTTCACCAAGGCTGCCGCGCTGCCCTCATAGCGAAACGCCGCGCGGGCTTTTTCATAGGGCGGCGGGTTTTTTTTGCATCGCGAGGCTAACCGTCTCGGGGCCAAGATCGACATCCAGCGGGGCGCCGCTGATTTGGCAAATTGGCGCCGTGATGAAATGCAGGTCTTGCCAACACGGTGCGCATAATCCGTCGTCGCCGGCCAAAACCCCTTTGCATAAAGGGCAAGCTGGCGGCACCAACACACGCAAGGTGACATCGAGGGTTTTCTTCACAGGGCTAAGAATGGCGTTGCGAACGAAGTTTATTTTTGTTTTTAATGTCATAAATGCCATATTGCCTAGAATGAGTGCCAATGTCCCAAATATTTTTGATCGCGCTGCCCTTCGGCGCAACCGAACCCGTGCCGCCGCCCAGCTGCATGAGTTTGACTTCCTATTGCAGCGCGCCGCCGAAGATTTGCTCGACCGCATTAAAGTGCAAAACCGCAAGTTCGAAACCGCCCTCTGCCTTGGCGCCTCGAACGGATATTTGGGCACCAAGCTAAAAGCCGAGGGGCTCATCGGCTCCCATAGCACGGCGCAAATAAACACTTGGATTGAGGCCGATATCACCGCCGCCATGTTGCCCGAGGGCGGCCTGGTGCTGGACGAAGAACACCTGCCG
>Ga0102816_1000556_pt1 | contig 14415 bp, 13 predicted proteins | sample ColrivemetaGS545_FD_84509 | JGI IMG/M metagenome (GOLD analysis project Ga0102816, IMG submission 84509) | Estuarine microbial communities from the Columbia River estuary - Flood tide non-ETM metaG S.545 | ecosystem: Environmental > Aquatic > Marine > Intertidal zone > Estuary | place: USA...
TTTATCGGTTTACCTTGTGTTGCGTGCTGATTTGTATGCCTGATGAGAAGTCCAATAAATGCGATGGGTCCGGATATAAAAAACGTAAGTGAATGTTCTTAATTAGCAAGTTCCCATGGGAAAACCAGTAGTACTACAGAACTAATAAAAGAATTTACAAAAGCAATAGAGCCAATTGCTAAACCTCTGTATTTTAACGGAAATAGCTCGGACAACAACACCCACATTACAGGCCCTAATGAGAAAGCAAAACAAGCAATAAAACCTAGAATCCCAATTAATATCAGCGTAGAATTTATGGTGGTTGCCGCTTCTAAAATAGCCCCATCATTTTTATTGAACACTTTGGTGCCTAAAATAGCTTTAAGCTCATTTTTAAAATCAACATCATTGGTATAAACCTTATCTACAACCGAGTTTAATTTGTTTGAATTTGAGAACTCGAACTGATTAACATCATTCTGTTCTAATTTGTAAGTAGCTTGATTAAAACCATAAGAACAAACTAATAAACTAAGGGCAATTCCTGCTGTACCAATTAACAACAAAGGTCTTCTACCCATTCTGTCTATTAAATAAATCGCCACAAAAGTAAACACTACTGAAATGGTGCTTAATAAAACACCCGATGAGAAAGCTGCGTCGGTACCAATACCCGTTTGTTTGAAAATTGAAGTCGCATAAAAATAAACTGCGTTTATACCGGTAATTTGCTGTAAAACACCAACGATTAAACCAACAGTTAAAATAAACCGCAAAGACGGTTTAAGCAAGTCTTTGATTTTTAAATTGGAATTATGATTATCTGAATTGCTATTTTCTTCAATACGTTTGATTTCAGCGGCTCCTTTTTCACTACCATGAATGTTTACAAATACTTTTTTAGCTTCTGACAAATGACCTTTTAAATAGAGCCATCTTGGGCTTTTTGGTACAAAAAACAACAGTGAAAAATATAATAATGCTGGAATTAACTCTACACCCAACATCCACCTCCAAACATTTTCGTCGGTAAGAAAAGTACTGTCTAGCGTATTGTATTTGTTAAACAAATAATTGCTTAGGAAAGCTGCAAAAAAACCAAATACAATATTTAGTTGTTGTAAAGAAACTAGCTTTCCTCTGTTTTCAGCAGTAGAAATTTCAGCAATATACATCGGGGCTAATACTAAGGCTGCACCAAATGCGAAACCACCAATCATTCTTGCAATGTAAAGCATTTCGTAGGAAACTGCCATTGCTGAAAATAGCGCAGAGACTGCATAAAGAAGGGCTACGATAATTAATAATTTTCTTCTCCCTGTTGCATCACTTAATCTTCCGGAAAAAAGCATGGAAAGCATTGCTGCAAAAGAAGGCGAGCTTACTACCCATCCTGATTGAATTTCTGTTAAATCAAATTCGGATCCGGCAAAAGTCATTACACCAGAAATAATTCCTGCATCAAAACCAAAAAGAAAACCGCCTAAGGCTACAATTAAACTTATAGATACTATTTGTGATTTATTGTTCAATGGACTGTCTTTTAAATTAGAGGGTATAAAAGTGCTGCTAAATTAGATAATTTATGTAAAACATACACATAATGTAGTGCTTATTTTAAAGAATAATCGATAAATACTAGTGAAATAGGTGCCGAATTATCAAATAAACTTGGGAATTATGGCTTACTAAAAATCGGTTTCATTCTAAACAAAGTGAAATTGTAAAAATAAAATAAGCGAACAATAGATTTGTAAATTAGAATACTGTAGAGCTAAAAATCTATTTTCACTAAAAGCATCAAAAAAAACGCTGCAACCATCAAAATAGTCCTTAAAACGCTCCAAGTGAGTTTAAAATTAAAACAACCAACGTGTTTTTAAAGTACGTTTAGATGTTCTAATTAAGTAAGGAATTTATATAATTAAAGAATTTAAACCAAATAAAGCATATATTTGCGTACGGACTACACTTAATTAAAAATAGGCAAGTTAAATTTGTGCAATTAATAAATCTATACAAGTAAAAATTCTTGTACAAAAACGCATGGTTATTGTTCTTTAAATTCTAAATTTAATAACGTTTAAAAACAAGAACTTAGCACGTAACCGCGGGAGTCTAATTAAATAACAGAAATGATTTTTAGAAAAATAGAACTAGTATGAGTAAAGATAATGACATCCCCAAATTAAAAGACGCCGATATCGTAATTTTTGGTGGCCTAGGAGACTTGGCAATGAGAAAAATATTTCCAGCTATCTACCATCGCTTTCAAGCAAAACAAATTAACAAAAACTCTAAGGTATTTGTAATCTCAAGAGGAGATGTTAGTCAGACTGAGTTTAAAGCAAATCTAAAAGAAAAGCTCACCAATAATATAAAAGACGTAGATCAAAAAATAGTAGCTGAGCTATTAAAATTATGTAAATACATACAAGCCGATTTAACTCAAGAATCTTCATTGGCGGTTTTAAAAGACGATTTAAGAGATGATGATAACATCGTTCGTGTTTACTATTTTTCTGTTTCATCTTCGATCTTTGGAGACATCACAAGAAATCTTCATGCTGAGAAATTAATCACTCCAGAATCTCGTGTAGTATTAGAAAAACCATTGGGGCACGATTCGGCTTCCTCAAAATTAATAAATAGTGAAATTTCGAACTACTTTGAAGAATCTCAAATCTTTAGAATAGACCATTATTTGGGTAAAGAGACGGTTCAAAATTTAATGGTGTTACGTTTTGCGAACAATTTGTACGAAAACGCATGGAACTCTCAAAATATTGAAAATGTACAAATTACAGTTGCCGAAGATTTAGGTGTAAGTTCACGAGGTGGTTATTACGATAAATACGGTGCGTTATTAGATATGGTTCAAAATCATTTACTTCAACTCCTATGTTTGGTTGCTATGGAACCGCCGAGTGTGCTTGAAGCAAATAATGTAAGAGACGAAAAACTTAAAGTTTTAAAAGCACTTAGATTGTTTGACGATAAAATGGTACTAGATCAAACCGTAAAAGGGCAATACACAAGAGGTTCAATAAATGGTGAATCTGTTAAGTCTTATCTAGAAGACATCAACGATTTCCAATCCAATACAGAAACATTTGTAGCCATACGAGCTAATATTGATAACTGGCGCTGGGCTGGAGTTCCTTTTTACTTAAGAACGGGAAAAAGATTGTCGAAGAAACATTCAGAAATTGTGATCAATTTTAAAAACATACCACACAATATATTCCCAAATTCAAAACCCATTGTAAACAACAAACTTATTATTAGTCTTCAACCAGAAGAACGAATTGAACTTGTTCAAACCGTTAAAATACCTGGGCCAGGAGGCTATAGATACAAACCCACATCGTTAGTTCTCGACTACAGTACATCGTTCCAAGATCGTTTACCTGAAGCATACGAACGCTTATTAATAGATGTTATACGTGGAAACCAAACACTCTTTATGCGTAAGGATGAAGTAGAAGCCTCGTGGACTTGGATCGATACGATCACAAAATATTGGAAAGAAACCAAAATGACTAATAACTTATACAATTCCGGAACCACTGGCCCTGGAGATAAAATATTAATAGATGGACACACTTGGAATATTTAAGCCTGGCATAAGCCTAAGTAAAAGAATTTTTCTTGACAAAGACAAACTAGAGCAAGAACTTGCAGAGCAAATTATAAGCACATTAGAGGTAGACTTAAAAGAACACAATGCCGCAAAACTTCTGCTTTCTGGAGGGAGTACACCCATAAAACTATATGCACTATTGTCTCAATATGATATTAACTGGGCACAAGTTAGCATTGGCTTGGTAGACGAACGCTTTGTATCGCCAAACGACTCGCAGAGTAATGAGCGCATGATTAAAAATACGCTACTGCAAGGAAAGGCTTCCAAAGCGAAATTTATTGGCCTAGTTTACGACACCGATAATTTAGCTGCTAATTTGGACATTGCTTTAGCACATAACAAACCTTTTCTTGAAGGCATAAGTTGTGTTATACTAGGAATGGGATCAGACGGACATACCGCCTCTTTATTCCCAAATGATGAAGCATCTTTACAAAGCTTAGTGGAAAAAAAGAGCGCTCAACCGCTCCTTGTAACAAACGCTCCATCAGCACCCCAAATTAGAATAAGCTACACCAAAGAACAATTGTTAAAAACAAGTAAACTTTTTTTATATTTCACTGGAGACGAAAAGATGAAGGTGTTTTCCAAAGCTAAAATGGATAATAATCCTGATATTACACCCATATCGTCATTTATTCACCAGAACGAAAAACTACTAGAGGTCTTTTGGACTTCTTAAAATACAGTATCATGAACAAACGAATTATAGAAATTACAGACCGAATTATTGAGCGAAGTAAGCATACTAGAGCAGAATATCTAAGTCAGATGAAAACTTTAGCAAACAATAAAGTATCTCGTTCTGCTTTATCTTGCGGTAATTTAGCGCATGCTATGGCTGCTTGTTCAGATGGCGAAAAAGAAGGATTAAAAGGTGAAATAAAAGCTAACATTGGCCTTATCACCTCATACAATGACATGCTTTCTGCTCACAAACCTTATGAGCACTACCCAGCCTTAATTAAAACATACGCTACAAAACACAATGCAATAGCTCAAGTAGCTGGAGCTGTTCCTGCCATGTGCGATGGTGTAACTCAAGGAGAAGCTGGAATGGACCTTTCGCTCTTTAGTAGAGATGTAATTGCGTTGTCTACAGCCATAGGCTTATCTCACAATATGTTTGATGCAGCTTTGTGTCTTGGAATATGTGATAAAATTGTTCCTGGAGAATTAATAGGAGCCTTAAAATTTGGCTACCTCCCAATTGTTTTCGTTCCAGGAGGACCAATGAAAACAGGTATTTCCAATGAAGATAAAGCCCTTGTAAGACAAGAGTATGCTTCTGGAATGATTGACAGAAAAGCCTTATTAGATTCTGAATCTAAGGCCTACCACTCTGCCGGCACGTGCACATTTTATGGAACGGCTAACAGCAATCAAATGCTGATGGAAATTATGGGACTTCAACTTCCCGGATCGTCATTTGTAAATCCTGACACACCGCTAAGAGATGCTTTGACTGATTATGCTGTGAAAGTTGCAGCGGAAGGAACCAAGCTGGGAGAAAACTACAAACCGCTTTACGATATTGTTTCTGAAAAAACAATGGTAAATGCCATTATAGGGCTTTTAGCCACGGGTGGCTCTACCAACCATACATTGCATTTAATAGCCATGGCTAAATCTGCTGGTATTCAAATAAACTGGGACGATTTCTCGCAGCTTTCTGCAGAAATACCATCGCTAGTTAAAATGTACCCAAATGGGTCTGCCGATGTCAATTATTTTCAGGCTTGTGGCGGGATGTCATTCCTTATTAGAGAGCTACTTAAAAACGGACTGCTTCATGAAGATGTGAATACCATACTCGGAAAAGGACTTCAATCTTACACAAAAGAACCGTTTTTAAAAGAGGGTGAATTGATTTGGAGAGAAGGACCTACCTCTTCTGGTGATGAGAAAGTATTAACAACTTTAGAAAAAGCCTTTTCTGCTACCGGTGGTTTAAAAATGCTGAAAGGTAATTTGGGTAATTCTGTGATAAAAATTTCTGCTGTTGCAAAGAAAAATTGGATTGTTGAGGCTCCTGCCGTCATCTTTGAAGATCAGAACGAAGTTTTAGAAGCCTTTAACAGAAAAGAATTAAATAAAGATTTTATAGCAGTTGTTCGTTACCAAGGCCCTAAAGCTAAAGGAATGCCTGAGCTTCATAGATTAACTCCTATATTGAGTATTCTTCAAAACAATGGCCATAAAGTTGCATTAGTAACAGACGGTCGTATGTCTGGAGCTTCTGGTAAAGTACCCGCAGCTATTCACCTAAGCCCAGAGGCTATTGATGGAGGAATTTTATCCAAAATAAAGGATGGAGATTTGCTTCGTTTAGATGCTGAAAAAGGAGAGTTGATTTGTTTTAATGAAGCAGAAATTAATGCCAGAGAAACAGGTGTAATTCCAGATATTAACCAAGTAGGTTGCGGTAGAGAATTATTTTCAAATATAAGAGCCCTAGTTGAACCTAGTGAAAATGGAGCTTCTTTTTTATTCTAAATCATTATGACTCAAAACAATATTAGAACAGTACTCGGAAACAATCCAATTGTACCGGTTGTGAAAATAAATCATCTTAAGGAAGTAATTCCTTTATTAGATTATTTAAAAGAGAACAACTTTAATTCTATTGAAATTACCCTACGTACAGCGTGTGCTATGGATGCAATAAAACTAGCTAAGGAACATTGTGACAGCTCATTCTTAGTAGGTGCCGGTTCTGTAATTAAAACGGAACAGGTTACTAAACTGCTTGAAGTAGGTGTAGACTTTATTGTTTTACCAGGTATACAAACAGATTTAATCGACGTTTTAAATGAGTTAAAGATTCCATTTTTACCTGGTGTAATGACGCCGAGTGAAATTATGGAAGCATTGCGCTTAGGATGGGATACGCTTAAATTCTTTCCGGCACATATAGCAGGAGGTATAGAGGCACTCAAAACGTATGCTCAGGTATTCCCTCAAGTAAAGTTTTGCCCAACTGGGGGTATTAGTGTAGAAAACCACCATGAATTTTTAGCCTTAGACAATGTTCTTTCTGTAGGTGGTTCTTGGGTACAAAAAAAGTTTAATAACAAACTATAAGTTCTACTCTTCTGATAAGTTCTGATCGTCTTGAAACTGGTAAAAAGTGGCAGGTTTTCCCTTTTTACCGGTTTTAGTAGTTGCGTTTGTTTTTACAATTACTCCTTCTTTTAGAATTTGCTTTCTAAAATTACGCTTGTCTATTTTTTTATCTAACACATCTTCATGCAATTTTTGAAGCTGAGGTAACGTAAAGTTTTTAGGTAATAAAATAGAAGACATTTGATGATTCAATTCTTTTTTCAAAAATTCTAAAGCGGTATCAACTATTTGATTGTGATCAAAAGCCAATTGAGGAATTTCGTTGATTTTGGTCCAACATTTCTCATAAAAACCGCCACGAGTTCCTTCTCCTTCTATGTGATCGTCAAAGAAAGTGGCGTCAGGCTCAAAATCTTGAATATTAACAAGAGATATATACCCAACAGTGATAACGCGCTCATCTGGAGCTGCCCTGTAGGTATTTAACCAAGCCTGATCTTTGAGGTATTTTACCCTGTTTGGATCGCTAAATATGGCAAATTGCTTGAGGAATATTTTGTCTATTGAAGTTAAATTCTTTAAAATTCTTTGAGCAGAAGGATCTAATTCTTCATCGTATTTAATTAAATCTCCTGGTAAGGAAACATGGTCTTTTCCGGTATCAAAAGAGTCCGAACTTTCATTTCTTGTAATTAAAAGAACTTTCAAATCCAAATCAGAATCAAAACCAAATACTACACAATCTACTGATATATTTATATTAGACATACAGGAGGCTAAAACGCATTACTAACAAGTTATAAAAACTCGCAACAAACACTAATTAATGAAAAAATAACGTATTAATTCAAAGTTACAAACTTTATCAAAATAGACTAATCTATTGCACATAAGCTTGAAATAATTTGAACCAACAAAAACTAGAAGCTAACGTTAAGTAACTATATACACTAGAATACGCAGCTGAAAGCGAAGTACAAAAAGCAAATCTCAATTTACGTTAGAGGACATAACAGCACTAAAACACCATTACAATTGATGTACAGAAAACCGCCTTTCCCAACAAAAGGTATCGTTAGGCTCTATGTGAATGGCCACAAATAACTCTGGGCTCATTACATGAGGTTCTGCCCATAAATTAAGTTGGCTTGTTAAAAAATCTCCATGCTCGGAAATGCTTATTTTTTTAACGCTATCCTCTAAAAGCCATTTTGCATTTACAGACTTACTACCAGAAAGGTTGCTCATAAAAACAGTATTTTTGAGTCCTTTGGGTATCGTAATGTTAGGACCTAAAATAGTTACGAGTCTTTTAGGGTTGGTAATTTCTGAAAATTGATTGGGCTCTAGTATGAATGGAAATTCTAAGCGATACCGGTTATTAATTGCAGCATCCACAAGGTTTAAAAAATTATGACAGTACTCGTTGGTTTCAATAACTTTACTACCAGTATTGTGTAATTGATAGCTTATTTTAAACCCGTCTGCTACTAAAACAATCTGTTTGGTTAAAACATAGGCATAACCATTACTCAATTGGGCTTTACAAGAGCTAACCATTTTAGTTGTAGTATGGGAACTTTTAAATAACGCAGGTTTAATTTTGTAGGACTTTTGAAAGTCGTAATGTTCTGAATCTTTTTTGAGTAAACCTACTCCAATTTTATGAAACCAACCACCTATTGGCGCTTCATGAAAACCTAAAGCATCTTGTATTCCAAACTCGTTGTAAAAGCCCTTACCAAATGGATCGTTATCTTTTTGAAATGGTTTTTCAGTAGTTGTAATTGGAATGCCACGATATTTAAAATCGACAATTTTACCCGACCAATCAAACCTAGAAAATTGGTAATTATCCTGAGGAAGATCAATGGTAACTTCAATAAATTTATTTTTTAAGAAAACTGGCACAGTACGGTTTGTATAATGAATGGACAAGTTAGTTATTTATAGGCTAAGGTTACAGGCAAATAAAAAAACCATCATTTACACTAAATTACTACTAAAAATAGGTTCTAATATAACTTTGATTTACATCTTAATTTAATTCGTCTATTGTAAACATGAAGAGAAAGGAATAAAGTTACAACCTATTATAGTGGGGTTTATTTATTCAATAATTATTCTTTTCTCAACCGTTCCATCGTCATAAATATAAAACAGGAGTTGATTTTTATCTTTAGATTCTCTTCCGAATAGATCTATTACTTTAACAAGCTCTTTTTGTTTAACATACACACCAATTGACATAGGCTGACTGATTAAACCATTGATATCGTATTTTGAGAAGAACTTCCATACTTCAAAAGACGCATCAATATCATAATTTGTAAGTCCTAAAGAGATATTGCTTCCAGGCCAAGTATGCCCACCGTTAATAATTTTAAATAACTCCGTAGTAACACCATTACCACCATTAGCATAAATAATATGTTCAACCGAACTTAAATCTTCTAAGTTAGAATCTGAAATCGTAGTTGTATCGGCTATTAAATTACAATTATTATAATTTCGCCAATATTCTAAGCCATTAAAAATAAAATCAAAAGGCACATTGGCGTCAGCTGTTCCATGAATTTCCAAAACAGGAGTTGGGTGTTCAGGATTACAAGTCTGCTGAGTAAACGGCCCCATAGACCCTGCTACAGAGGCTATCGCAGCTATCTTATCACTCATATTACACGCTAAATAATAACTCATAGCCCCTCCGTTAGACATGCCTGTAGAATATACTTGATCTAAATTGATGTTATAATTTGATACTAAATGAGCATAAAGTGCATTTACAAATCCAATATCATCTATTGAGGACTGCCCTAAACTCCAGTGTGTTTCTCCTAAACTGTTTAACAAACCCTGTGGATGTACGATAATAAAATTGGCTGTATCTGCAATACTTCTAAAATCACCATATATCATTTGTTGCAAAGCGTTAGATGTCATGCCATGAAAATTAAAAACTAAAGGAGAAGGCTGAGATGATTGATTAATTGAAGGAATGTAAGTAATGAAATCTCTGTAAACTCCATTAACATTTATGCTATCAATTAAGGTCTGTTGCCCTATCAAAATTAAAGGCGAGAAGAATAATAAGTGGAGTAATTTTTTCATAATTGGAAGTGTTAATATTCAAATATAAAGAAATTCAAAAAAGATCCTTTATTTTTTAAAATAACCTGACCTGTAAGGCTCCCCTTGTAGGTTCTTGTTCGAACCGCTTTTGGAAGGATTTAAAGAAGTTTAGGTGATGAAAAGTTAAAATTGAATTAATCAATAACTATTCTTTTATGTGTACTACCATCATCGTAAATATCAATAAGTGGCACATACATTTTATCTTCAGATGTCCTGCCTAATAAATCTAATGTTTTAATTTTTATTTGATTTGATTTTTTATTCACTTCTGATAAATTTACTGGATTATTTGAAGTCAAGTATTTGCTAAAAAATGACCATATCTCTTGCTCTACAATTATATCATCTACACTCCATGAGTGTCCATCTTTATGTTTATAGAGCCAAAATTCATTAGAGTCAATTGAAGAAGTATATTTATAACTAATAGTAAATTTATTATTTGAATTAAAGTTTGGGATAGTGTCTATGGTTAAACCACTTATTCCATTAATGTCAATCCATAAATTTACAATTGAATCAATGCTTAAATAAGGCCCCCAGAATTGATCATTTGCGTCACCTTCAAAAAGTGTCACATCATCATTACTTCCGTGTATTTCAAAAAAAGGAACTGAAAAATCTGTACATGAATTATTGGTTAAACCATTTGGGAAAATTGTTCCTGCAACCGGAGCAAAGGCTTTAAAAAATCCCGGAGCCTCACAAGCAATCAGATAACATAATTCTGCTCCGTTAGACATCCCGGTCATAAAGGTATTTTCTGCGCTTAAATTATGAGTTACCTGAAGGTGTTGAGCTAAGTTTATCAAAAAATCTATGTCATTAACCGAATAGCCTTCATGGAAATCATAACCAACATTCCAAAAATTTTGACCACCCCATTGATTATCTGTCGTACCCTTTGGGTAACATACTGCAAACTCATTTTGGTTTGCAATGACATTCATGCCAGAATAATTCATTATTGATGTGTGACTATCAGAGTAGCCGTGTGCAACAATCACTAAAGGGGCATTGTCAGGCAAACCATCTGGCTCGTAGTAAATGTAATCTCGATTAATACCATTATGATTATAGGTCAAGTATTCTTGACCAATCAAAATTATTGGAGTAAATAAAAATATATAAATCAGTTTTTTCATAAGCGTGGGCAAAATTCAAATATATGAAATAAATAAGGCCAGGTTATTTTAAAAATAACCTGGCCTATAGAGCTCCCCTTTTAGGTTATCGTTCGAACCGCTTTTGGAACGATTTGAAAAATCTTATCGAATTTAAACGTGAAAATTATAACAGGTGAGTTTAACTTATCGTTTATCCCGTAATATGATAGCCCCCATCAACATGCCTTATTTCTCCTGTAATCTTTAGGTCTGGTCTAAATAAATGAACGATCTCATACGCAAGGTCCATTGGCCTGGCATTACCCAGAGGACTCATTGTGTTGGAAGTCTTAATGTCTTTAATTTCTAGGGTAGCGTTACCTGCTTTGCTTCCCATATAGGGCGAAAACCGAACAACATTGACGCGGATGTCATGTGATTTACCCAGTTCATCCGCTAACTCTATTGTAATTCTTTCTAAAGCAGCCTTTGCAATGCTAATATTTCTATAAGGATGGAAAGTAACTTTAGCTGCTGCGATATAACTCAATGAGCATATCGAAGCTCCTATTTGCAGTACATTATGCTTCAATAAATAGTGAGAAAGCCGAATAAGAGAATAGGCAGAAACATCCATGGTATCGCAAAACTCTTCTTTCGTAACATCCAATAAAGGTTTTACCTTTTTATGACGGATGGTTTTGTCCATAGCAATTGCATGAAGGAACCCATTCAATTTGATTTTTCTTTCTGAAAGCATGCGTGAAAAATAATCTATATTTTCGTCAAGAGTTACGTCCAAAATTTCTACAGAGGCATCTCCTAATTCCTCATGTACTGACTGTTTAAAATCTTGAAAGTTCTTTTCAAGAAACGCTTTTGCTTTATCTGATAAATTTAAATGGTATGGGCTTACACCTAATCCAGTGCAGATTACTTTGCCACCTTGCCTAATAATTTCTTTTGCTACAGACATTGCAAGAGAATGCTTGTCGGCTATACCTGTGATTAAGAATGTTGAATTAGAAAACATATTGAATGTGTTTAAATAGAATAAAAAAATTGACTTAATACTTATACAAACCTGTTCCCCAAGTCCAGCCGGCCCCAACTGCGGCAAACAACAATAGATCCCCCTTTTCTAATTCGTTATTTTTAAAGGTTTCATCTAGAATTATTGGAATTGTTCCACCTGAAGTATTAGCGTACCTATCCATGTTAGTTTTCACCTTTCTAAAGGGCATGTTTATACGTTTTGCGATTTCTTGTAGAATTTTAATACTTGGTTGATGAGGTAGGAGAAATTTGATTTCATCGATCGTACGATTGTTATTGGTCAATATTTCAGAAATACATTTCGGCACCACTTCAATAGCGGTTTTGAATACTTCATGTCCATTCATTTGAAAAAAATGCTGCCCCTTGTCAATACTCTCTTGTGTGGTAGGTGTTTCAGACCCACCTGCCGGAATGGTAAAGTGTTCCTTTCCTGTACCGTCAGTGTGTAATATAAAATCGAGAAACCCCTTATCTTCTGTAGTATCTGAAAGCAAAATAGCACCTGCACCATCACCAAAAAATACTGAATCTCTTCTGGACCAATCTGTAATATTGGAAAAAGTGTCTGCGCCAATTACAAGAACATTCTTATACATACCTGATTTAATAAACTGCACTCCTGTAGCAATAGCAAATAAAGCGCCCGAACACACTGCAGAAATATCGAAAGCAACAGCATTTTTAGCTGCGAGTTTTTCTTGTACGAAACATGCACAAGAAGGAGCTAGTCTATCTGCCGTAGCGGTCGCCAATATAACAAGGTCAATTTCTCCAGGAAGTATCCCGGCATCTTCAATAGCTGCTAAGCCTGCTTTATAGGCCAGATCGCTTGTGGTTTCACCTACAGAAATTCTACGCTCTTGATTCCAAGATTTTCATAGATCCATTTATCTGAAGAGCCGACATTTTGAAAAAAATCATTTTTTACAATGTTCTTTGGAGCATAAGAACCTGTTCCGCGTATGAAAGCATTTATCATGAGTGAATTTTTTTTTGTTTTCTTAAATTCTTAGTTATCACCAAATTCGATTGGTTATTTAAGCTGAACCTCTGCTTGCATTTAGGTTTTGTTGTGAAACTGTTAATATTTAATTCTATCGCATTAATACACCAAATATAGCTATATTTAGTGTGTTTAATACACTAAATATAGGTTATTTAGTTTTGATTTAAAATTATTTCCTATGTTTAAACACCACAGCTATCCTAAATTCAATATTCTTTGAGCTGTTTAGACTAAAGAAAATACATCATTAAAAAGTAGATAAAAGTTATATTTTGAGGGTTCAAAATATGTGTTCATGAAATTTTTAACTTATTTAGTTCCTATTTATTTGGTGTTCCTTCATAAAAAAAGGTCAAGTTATTTTTAAAAATAACTTGACCTATAGGTCTCCTCTTGTTGGGCTCGAACCAAATTCAACTAATTTCCTATGAGATTTAAAAAAATTGAAAGATTTATAGTTCATATAAACATTTCAATATCCCGCAAAAAGTTCCAAAAATTGACTTTAGAGGTCACCCAAGCGGAGAGTTGGTTGCTTTTAACCGGTTTTCCGTTTTTAGTTTTCTTCAATTTCTTTACTATTTCTGGAATACAGGAGAATATAGAGTTTTCGCTTTTGGTTCAAAATTTCCATTTGACTTGTCGCAATCGAATCCTGATGGAACTACAAAATTTTGAATTTTCTTTTTTTGAACTAAATCTCCACAACTCACTGTTTCATTGAGATTTGTTGACATGTCAAGTGCTGAATTAATAGCCTTTTGAAGGTTCGAACTCGAAATTGTGGAATTCAATAAATTGGAAGGATCTTAAGAAGTTTAGGGAATGAAAAAGCTATCATTAGTGGCATACATGTCGAATTAAAATTTTAGAAGGTGCTCAAATTAATGCGACAGAACCTTAAAATAGATCAGTAAGGAAGAATATTGCTCCTTACTGATCTACAAATTTTTCAACTATTCAAATTAATCCTAGTTAATCCCATAAAAAAATATTCGCTGTTTTTAGGTCTAATTTTTAATCTAAATTTCTAACCACTCTAACTAAAGAATAACCGTTTTTAGGAGATGTTGCTGAATAAAAAGCCTGAGACTCATAAAATACGGAATAGTGAGCCCTTTCCTCAGAATAGTCAGTACTCCAATAAGAATTGTTAGAAATAAGATTTGCAATATTTCCATTTTCTGGACCAACTTTACTGCTCATCACTGCTAATTGAGCTGGCGTCGGAAGCACCCAATCGTCATAACCATCAATTACTAAAGATTCTATAGCTGCCATTGCCTCAAACCATGTAAATGCGTTATTATCTAACTCATTTTCTAAATCGTAAACTGCAACTACAAACTCGGGAATATCATTTCCCGCTTCAGCAATAGTTGCGCCACTATTTGGATCAGTGAAGTTCCATGAAA
>Ga0102816_1000562_pt1 | contig 14358 bp, 3 predicted proteins | sample ColrivemetaGS545_FD_84509 | JGI IMG/M metagenome (GOLD analysis project Ga0102816, IMG submission 84509) | Estuarine microbial communities from the Columbia River estuary - Flood tide non-ETM metaG S.545 | ecosystem: Environmental > Aquatic > Marine > Intertidal zone > Estuary | place: USA...
CAATGTTTATTTGCCTGGTATAATGGCTGCATATCCGCAGGATGTTGATTTAGAAATAAATAAAACATCGCACACTGTTTTAATAAATGACAATATAAATAAAGTACCTAGAGATTTAAACGAAGTAGGCCCGGATCAAAAACAATTTAGAAGTTCAGTTAGGCTATTTGGAAGAGTTGAAAATACAAACTTAACGGTTCCAACTAACATTATATCAGGTACATCTAACTTAGGAGAGCCTTCGTTGATGAATGACCAATATTACCCAGGCAGACAGTCACATACAGTTTCTACAATATCAACTCTTCAAGATTTATTTGACTATAACCCTAACGACAGACCAAGTCCTAATTACTTTCCACAATTTTATTTACTAGACTCAAACCCGTTAATTGCTAGAATAAGTACTAACAATAGAATAGGTCAAATATCTACATTAAATTATAGCCCAGGTGAAGCGCAAATAAATGATCCAGGTGCTGCCCCTGTTAATTATCCATTAAACACAGATATAAATATAAAGAATATTTCAGGAAGTATAGCAACCAATGCAATAGTTACAGGAATAGGTATACCAGACGGGACTTATGTTACTTCTTTTACATCGGGCAATCCAATTTCAATAATACGATTAAACAACGGTGTAGTTTTATCGGAAAATGATGTTTTATATTTTGCCCCAGGATTAGAGCTATCAAGCGGTGTTCGTGAATTAGCAACTCCCGGAATTCAATATTTATCCGTGTATGAAACAGAGCCTGTAGATAGTCTTTTAGATATATTTTGGGAAACTACGACTACAGGTATAATAAGCGATTTAAACACTTTAATTTTAAACTCTAGTGACGCAGCAGGTGGAGTTGGTAATTTTGTGGCTGACTGGGATGAAACTATAACAGCTGCTGAAAATATATTTAATGCACCTGTATTTTTAGTTGATGCTTTTGGAACTAATTTACCTGTATATAATGCGGCAGGTCCAACAGCAGGGGTATTTAGTATAACTCTTGGCAATGTTTTTAATTTGAATAATGTAAATGTGCAAGCAGTTAGTCCATATTTTGCATTAACATATAACAGCACAAACGGTAGCTTTAATATAAAGCCAACCGCTGAATATGTAAATAACATATTTTTTAGCACAGACCAAGCGGTAAGGCTGTTTAGTTTTGAATTAATAGTTGTAACAAAAGATATAGACGGAGTAGCTTCTACAAACATTGTACCTATTGGAAGTTCGCCATTGGGTCCTATTAATATAGCACCTATAACAACAGAGCTTAAAGTAAATGGAAACGTTGTATCATCAGTACCTACAACTATTCGTGCTAATAGAACGCAAGTCTCATCTCCTGTTTTTGAAGTCAAAGCACATAACGGAGCAGGCAATACTAGTTTAAGAACCGATGACTTCGATTATACTCTTACAACTTTAACAGATTTAAACGCTCCTGCAGGGAGTCAAAATGTTTTAGGCTCTGGTTATTTTCAATTAGATCAAAATGATGACCCGGCAAACACTAATACAAAAGTAGGCGCTATAAAAATATTACCAAATCCAAATATGCCAGCCAGTAAATTTACATTTGTCTTAGTTGCAAGAGATGCGGGTGGTGCAGGGCAGCAACAAAGCTACACTTCTACGATAGATTTAAGTGTAACACCTACGAGTATTGTTACAGGGGAATTGCAATGCCAAGACACCGACAATAGCCCTCTTAGTTATCCTTTTGTGTTAATTGAAATACAAGGCGCGGGAGTTGGGCAAAATGGTTTTTATTTATTTCCTACTACAGGCATAGGGAATTTAACAGCAGGTAATAATATAGTTACAATAAATAATACAGACGCTGTAACTAGCACTGGGGGAACTTGCCCTAACAATCAAACTATTCCTTTTCTTAAAGCCACCAAAAGTGCTGTATAAGATTTATACGCAGGCACGGGGCCAACTCACCCTTGTACAGATTGTAATACAAACTTTTCAACTCCAACTGAAACCGCTGTGGATTTTACAGGATATAGCTTTGAAATAGTATAATGGAAATGTATAATAAAATAAGTAATAATAACCTATGGGAGCAGTAGTCGAAGTAAAGTATTTTAACTCTTTTGTTTTAAAGAAGGTTGCGACAGCTGACAATAATATAATGTGGAATGGCTCAGACGGTATACCTAGCAATGTAGCTGGTGGTTATCCTGTAGTTAATAATACTAATGTGCCAAGTAATTGGGCTATAGAAGAAGCGCGTATAAGAGGAGGTTATAATAACACTTCTACTGACTATGGCGCTAAAGCATATTTAGTTGAAGACGAGCCAAATGCAGTAACAAGATTTAATACATTAATATACTCAGGTATATTTAATTCAAGAACAGGAATTAATAATACAAATGTTTTTTCTACAGCAGACGATATAACTAAAAGTGCTGACCCAGCTAATGGCTCTGTACAAAAACTATATGCTGAGGATACTAATTTAGTAATATTTCAAGAAAGAAAAGTTAGTAGAGCATTGGTAGACAAAGATGCTATATATGCAGCTGAAGGCGGAGGCGCAGTTACTGCAAGCAATTTAACTATAGGAGTTATACAACCTTATGCTGGTAAATATGGTATAAGTAAAAATCCAGAAAGCTTTGCTATTTATGGATATCATAAGTACTTTGCAGATAAAGAAAACAATGCGATACTACGATTAAGTAGATCAGGCATTGATGAAATTTCTGCTATTAATATGAAAGATTTTTTTAGAGATAATCTAAATAATTTAAATACAACCGCTGGTGTAGGCTCTGTTTTAGGTGCTTACGATATATATAATAATCAGTATGTTGCTTCTTTACAACAATACAGCGCGCCAACAGTAATACCACAAGTATACAACACATTATCATTTGATGAATCTATACTAGGTTGGACAAGCAGATATTCTTATGCGCCTCAAGTAATGTTTAGCTTGGGCGCGAATTTTTATTCTGTGCAAAAAACGGGTAATGATTTAAAATTATGGAAACATTACGATACTAGAGCTAGCAGAGGTAGTTTTTATGGCGTGAATGGAGGTGCTAATGTAACATTTATATTAAATGCAGAGCCAGTTAGATCAAAAACATTTAAAACAATAGGCTATGAAGGCAGCAATGGCTGGAAATTATTATCTCTTTCATCAGATGCTACTGGTAAAAATTTAAATCCTTCTAATTTAGCTTTGGAAATGTATTTTGACCAATCAAGTGGTATAAACAGCTATTATGAAGGTGAATACGCTTTTAACACAAATGGAGTTGCTATACCTAGATCTAATTATGCCTTAGCAACAGGGAATAATCCCCCTGGTTTTGGAACAATAAACCCTCCTGTACCTAGATACTATGCAGGATTCAATAGAAAAGAAAACAGATATGTGTCTAATTTAATTAATGCTAGCGCACCAATGCCAGGCGAAATAATTTTTGGAGAAGCTGTTTCCGGGATAAAAGGTTATTTTGTTACGGGAGTTATGGCAACAGATCAAACAACCAACAACGGCGGCGAAAAACAATTGTTTTCAATAGAAAGCGCATACACAATGAACAATGGATATTAAAAATATAAAAATATGTACGGAGCAATAATAGGCGGCGCTTTGTCAATAGCAGGCGGAATCTTCGGTTCTAATGCTGCTAAAAAAAGAGCCAGGGCCGCTGCTAGAGAAAGAAGAAGACTTAATAATAAATTAAATAGTTTAGAAAAAAATCGTCAAGCTATAATAAACCCATACGAGGGCGTAACTGATTTAAGCAGCATGGTAAGCAATCCTTTTGCAAATTTATCTGTAGCTACAGGTGCAGCTGAAATGAAAATAGAAGAAGCTGATATATCTTTAGCAAATACTTTAGACACTATACGACAAACAGGCGGTAGTGCAGGTGGAGCTACAGCATTAGCTCAAGCCGCATTGCAGTCTAAAAAAGGAGTAGCAGCTAGTATTGAAGCGCAAGAAAAAACAAATGAAGATAAAAGAGCTGCGGGAGAAGCTACATTACAGCAACAAAAAATGGCTGAGGCACAAAGGTTACAGCAAGCGGATGTTGCTGGTGAACAATTTATGTTTAGTACAAGAGAAGGAAGAGAAGTTGCACAATTAGACAGAACAGCTGCTCAATTAGGTATGGCTAAGCAAGCAGAGGCACAAGCAAACAAAGACCAAGCAAGCGCCATAGGAGGTATGTTTAATTCTTTAGGTAGTATAGCAGCAACACCTGGATTATTTGGCCCAAAAACACCCCCATCAACAGAATAACACATGGAAAACGATAACATAATTAAAAACCTGTATTTAAAGCAATTCAACGAAAGTAATGCTATTGCTTATAATCAAGACTTTATATCTAAAACTAGTGACTTTCAGTTTCAGTTGTTAGACAACGCGTATAGATTAGCTGGTAAGCACTATGCTAAAATAAAAATAGCTATAGAATCTAACAAATGTGAATCCGAACACTGCGCAGTAGAATTAAGCCAATTAAAACAATTGCAAGAAGCGCCTAAGGCTTCCTTAGATTTCTTAGGATCAGTTATAGCTGAGCTTAGTGTAACTGAAGAAAATAGCTTTGATCCTAACAATGATTATAGATACGCTGCAGCTAATAGCTTAATGACGGGTAAACCTGGTTTTTCTAAAACAGATGGTTATGAGGCTTATTTAGATTTATTAAGAGACGGTTCTCAGCAAATTGAGTTTATGGGCCCTGCTTTTAAAAGAAAACAAGATGTATTGTTTATGGGCAGTATTGTTGAAATAGAGGTTGATCACCCTTTAATTATAAATAGTTCCGCTTTAGGAGCTTTAATAGATTCTGATACTTCTCTTGTTGCTTCAACACCAGATATAGGAAAGGATATGTTAAGACTATTACCAGAAACTGGTTTGTTTATACAAGAAATGATTAATGAAAATAAAGAATTAAAAGCTAATGCAAAAATAAGCGAAGAGTTTATTATGAAAAACGCAGATGGCACTTTTGATTATGAAATTATAGATTTAGGTGGAGGTAAAGGAAGAAATGTGCTTAAATTTGACATGGACAAAATCGAAAAGAAAGTAACACCTTTTATAAACGCCGAGGTAGCTGGGTTAATGAGCTCTGAGCAAGATGCGGTGGCAGCATGGAATGTTTATATATCTAAGGACACAAGTGTTATGGAAGATGATCAAATGGTTCAAAATGCAAATGCAGCAGGCTCAAGCTGGAGCTATGAATTAGACTTGCCTTTAGAGCAAGATAAAAAAGTTTTATTTGAAATAAAATACAAAGAATACTTTATGAATAATTATCTAAAACAATTTATATCAAATCAAACACCTGCGGTAAAAGAAGATGCAGCGGTATTTGATTTAGCAGAAGCTAAAAAAGCAAAAGCTCAGAAATTCTTAGATGATAACAACTTAAATTAAATTAAATGACATTACTAGAATACGTACAGTCACTACAAGAACAAGGAGTTATAGATATGCCTGCTAAAGTTCAAGAGTGGAAAAAGAAAAACCAACCTAAAGTTGAGGAAGAAGTAGTTGAAGAAGTAAAGATAGACCCTGTTGTGGAGACGGATGCATCTGCACCAGGGAAAGCAAATGGCGTGTCCGAAACTTTAAATTCTGGGGATTCAAAATTGAATACAGAATCAAAACCGTCTGAGCTTTTTGAACCTGTAAAAATTCAAGGATTAAGTAATAAAGAAGGTGGATTTGGAAGCCCGGAATGGACGGCAGAAGTTTTTAGAAAAATAGACCTTAACAATTGGGAAGAATATAAAAATAAAGAAAAAGATTCTAAAAGAAAAAGAAGAAGCCAACAAGAAGGAATAGATTTATTAAACAGTGATGAGTATAGTTTTGCAACATATGTTCAGGTTGGTAACATAAATTATACTTTTGAAGAAATTGAAAATAGCATAAAAAACAAAGACAAAGGTTTTGAAAATGTTAAAGATGTTTATGACTATGTTAAAAAAGTTAAAGGTGCTAAAATAATAAACTATTCTCAAGGAGAAGAGCAATTTGAGGGGGTTACTTATGATTTGCCTACTGTAGACGCAACTTATAAATACGAGCCTAAAGTTTTAAATAAATACTTAGGCAATAGTGTTTGGGATGTTTCGTCTGCTAAATCAATTATAGGCTTACAAAACTATGTAGATAACGAAGAAGGTCTTAGCAGTGGATATAATATAGTAGGCGATGATTTTATTACAGGAAGAAATAAAACAGGACCTATAACTAATGATTCTTTTTTAGGCGCGCCTCAAGGCGTTTTTGGAGGTAGTTTAATAAAAAAAATATCTGGCAATGTTGATCCTACAGCGGATGTAACTTTTGCATTTGACGATGGATATTCTAATAAAGTTAACGGACTTGAAATAATTAAAATAAAAGACGCACAAAACTTTAGAGAAAATTATTTAGGCACACAAGCTTCAAATGAATTTTTAGATATAAATTTTAATGATATTTTAAATAATGGTAAAAGTTTTTTAACAAAAGACGAATTAAATTATCTTAAACTTACACCAGAGGAACAAGATAAATTTGCTGAAAAAGAAAATTATGGAGAAAAATTATTTTTTGGCGGTGATATAGCAAGCTTAGATTTAAGTGAAGTAAGTGAAGACGAGCTTGAAATATTTCAAAAATCACAAGACTTAGCAGAATCTACCGAAGTTGATGTTTTAAAAAAATCATATGAAGATGAGTATTTTAAAATAGTAGGATTAGCTAAAGAAATAATAGGGAGTTTTGAAACAAAAGATGGTTTAGACGTTTCTACATTAGGCCTTACAATTGCTTCTAAAAAAGATATAAAAGCATTACAAGAAATTTCAAAAACAGGAAATATTTCAAGTCTAAGCCAAATAAGACAATTTGAAATTGATAATCTTACGGATTCTCCATTAATAGAAGCTTTTAATGAAGCAGTAAAAAACTATAGAGTTGTGAACAGAGCTTTACAACTTAATAGGGATCCTTTTACTGAAAATGAAGATGGATTTTTTAAAGGACTTGGGTTGGGAACACAAAAAATAGTTCAACAAGGATTGCTTGGTGTAAATGTAGGTGAAAATTCATTTGAAAAAAGAGAAAGACTTTTATCTTGGGCTCAAGGCAGCGGATTTTCTGTAAATAAAAAACAAGCATCTAAAAACCCAATGTTTGTAAAATTGCCAAATAATGTATTTGGATTAGAGCGCGGTATGGCAAATGAAATTGGCTATGATATTCCTAAATTTATAGAATGGGGATTAGAAATAGCTTTGGTATCAAGAGGGACTGGATCTAATAAACTTTTAGCTAAAACAAATAAGTATTTAAACACTTTAGCTAAAGGAAATAATAAAATAGCTAAATTGCCTTATGTAATTCCTGCTTTAAAAACAGGCTCCGCAATAGTAAATCAAAGTTTTAATTTTGCTGGAGGTACAGCTCTTGGACAATACAGAACAGGAGAATTTGATATAGCAGAAATAGGCGATTCAGCTTTGTTTGGAGCTTCTTTAGCCGTAGGTCACGCGGCTTACACTCCTATTGCTAATTATTTAAGTAAATCATTGCTTGGTAAATATTTTTCACCCGTTATTAGTAAAATTACAGAATATACACCAAACACATACAGAAGAGTAAGCAATAGTTTTGGTACTTCTTTTTCAGGTGCTACTACTTTTCAGTTTGCAAGTGTTTTGCAAAGCGGACCAATTATGGGATCTGATGGAATATTAGAAAGAGGGCTTAATGGTGAGTTAAATGTTTCTTGGAAAACACAGGCTGTTGAAACTATAAAAATGATAATAGCCGGGGGTATTACAAAAGGCATACCTAATATAGGAACAATTAAAAAAGAATTTATTAGTGATATTATAAGCTATAAAAGTAAAGGCAGAAATGATCTTGCGTCAAAGGAAGCTGCAAAAGATTTAGGGCTAAAAGGCATAGAAGATCAAGACAATATTTTAGATCAGCTAAATGAAGCTTATGAAAAAAAAGTTAATGATTTATTAAAAAGAAAAAGAAAAGGTCAAATAACTAAAGAAGAAGCAGACACTGAATTTAAAAAATTAAAAGAAAACTATAGAATTTTAGATACTCAAATAGCTGTTAACAGCGCGTATGATTTAATACAAGCAGAAAAAAAAGCAGGTAATTCTCCTTCAGAATCAGAATTTTATTTATTAGCACAAAAAATTAAAAATGGCAAAAGATTAAACGAAAGAGACGGAGATGTGTTGTCTTATTACGGATTAGATGGGCTTGGAATGCTTTACAAAAGATTAGGTATACAAAAAAACTCGGCTAATGATCTTTATTTACAAGAGTTAATTTTAAATGAAAGCTATATAAATGCTCAATTAAATGGCAAATCTTTTTTATTAACGCCATATGGAATGCAAAATATAAATCCTATAGAATTTGTAACACCAAAAGGTACTAAAGCTAGGGAAAATACTTTAGAGTTTTTAAGAAAAAGATTAGAAATTAATCAAAGTATTTCAAACATAAAAAATTTAAATAAACAAAATTTATCAGAATCTGAGCTAATTGCTAATAAAGAAACATTAAAAAAATTAGAAAATGAGCTTGCGGGATATGTAAAAGGAGGTAAAATTTACAAAGATATTCAATCTGAAATACAAGGAGCCGCAATAACAGCTTATGGAAAAGATATAGCACAAGCTGATCCTTCTAAGGGAAAAGTTATAGAGGAATCAACACCTGATAGTTTTCAAAAACGATATAATGAATCTGGTTTTGCTAAAAAAGATGTTAAACAAACTATTGCTTTTACAGATAAAGAAGGTAATAAAGTTATAAATAAAGAATTTGCTTTAGAGCAAAGAGATTTTACACCTTTAACTCATGAAATACCCCATGCTATTCTTAAAGACTCTTTTAAAGACGCTGAAGGCAATGTAACGCCAGAAGGAATAGAAATGATAGATGGTGTTTTGTCAAAACTAACACCTGTTCAATCAAAAACTCTTAAACAAGAGTTAGTTAGTAGATACGATGTAAACCCTGAAAATAAAAAGTTATGGTATGAAGAAAACATAACTGTTCTTGCGGAGTTAATTAAAAGGGGCGAAATAACTTTTACAAAGAGCCTGGGAGAATCATTAACCGGTTTAATTCCTGCTTTTAAAAAGTTTTTACCAAACATAGAGGTTAATGCGGAAACTGGCAAGGGAATTTTTGACATGCTCAAAGCACAAGATCTAAGTAAAGTTAACGTAATTCCTACTACAGAATCTTATAGCATAGACGGCAAAAAAGTAACTAAAAAAGAATTTAACGAATATAGCAAAAATCAAGAAGCTAATTTTTCAGAGGCTAAAAAATCAGAAACTGTTTTACAAGCTATCAATAAATTAGTACCTAAAGATGTAAAAACTAAAGAAGAATACGATAAATTTATACGAGATCCTAAAAGAAATAAAAATCTTTTTGAATCTTTAATGAATGATGGAGGGGCTATTAATAGCTACATAAAAAGTAAATCAACAAGCAGAGAGGAAGCTAATAAAGCAATAGAAAACGTACAAGATAGAATGTTAAACTTTAATCCAGAAGCATTAAGGGCTGATGGAAAGAAAGTTGGGGCTGAAGGGTTCGGTGAAGCTATATTTGCAAATACTAGATTTGCTAAACTTTTTGCTAAATCAGAATTATTTAAAGAAAGCGAAAAAAGAAAACAAGAAAAAAGTCAAGATGATAGCACCTTGCAAGTAGCAGATATTTCATCAAAATCAAAACCTACAAAAGACAACGTTGCTAAACCTCCTAGTGAAACAATTAAATACAAAACTGAAGCAGCAAAAAATTTAGGTATAACTAAAAAAGAGGGCGAAACAGATAAAGAAGCTATTGAAAATAAAATATCTGAAGTTATTACTAAAGCTTACGAAGGCAAAGATATTACAAGATTTAAACAAACAGCTAATATACCAGAAGCTGTGGCTAAGTTGTATGCAGACATGTTTGGAATTACAACCGAATCAGGTATTAAAGCCTTGCGTGTAAAAGCTCAAAATTTTCCAGAAGGTGATGCTAGCGGTGTTACAAGAGCTAGACAGTTTTTAATTGACAATGCAGCTTCAGACTTTGCAAGAATTCCTAGAACAAAAGATGATTTTGTAAAAGCCGGAAGAGCAGGAGGCACGGGTGTTTACGCAACAAAGTTAGGTAAAGCTTTATATGATAAAAACGGCAAGCTTACGGGTACTTTAAAAAATTACATTGATATAATATCAGGTAAAAACGTTACAGTAAACGGTATAGAATTTAATGCTTTAAAAAATGGCAAAAAATTACCTATATATAGAGATGCTCAAAATATTAAGGCAGCTTTAGATTTTCATATTAGAAATAGAATTCTTGAAACCTTAGAGCCAACTCAAGGCAAAAGAATACAAATGGGTGCTAAATTTAGCGAACCAAAAAAGACTATTCCAACAGCTATTGAAAAAGAGTTAGAAAAACTAGGTATGTCTTCTTTAAAAACAGGAGAAGAAGGTAGACTTGAGCAAGAAAGATTTATTATTGAAGACTTAGCTCCTGTAATGGGACAAGCTACTTTCCAATTTGTAGCAAATAAAGTTTTAGCAAATGCCGGTGTTAGAGGAGTTGCTTATGATAAAAACGGTAATCTTTCTAAAAATGGGGTTATTGCAAAAGGATACAACTATATAGATAGTATTGAAAAGCTTGAAACGTTATATGGCCCAAAATCTAAAAATCCTAATCCAAAAATTGTAAAAGAAACAAAAGCTTTAATTGAATCAGGGGTTTTGGCCGAGTTATCTAAGTTAAAGGAAAAGCTTAAAAATGTAGCTAATAAATCTAAAAGATCTAAAGAAGATGTTAGATTAATTGAGTTAGCACTAGCAGATCAAAATAGAACTAAGATAGATAAAAACGAAAAAAATAGAAATGATATAAATAAAGGTAAAGATTTAATATTTGATATATTTAAAGATCTATACGATAGCTCTAAAGGCAAAAATTTGCCAGCTATATTAAGTTTAGTTTATCACTATAACTCTAATAGTAACCCTTTTAGAAATTTAGCAACGGTAGAGTTTTTAGAGAAAGGATTAAGTATTAAAGATAAGCAAATAAGGGAGGAGCATGTTTTAGCTTACTCTAATTTTGTTAAAGAATTTACAACTAGTATTTCTAAAGGTAAAAAAGAATGGAAAGAATTTAAAGAATGGGCTAAGGAAAATTATTATCAAGAAGCTATAAGTGAAGAGCAAAGATTAATTTTAGATCAAAAAACTATAGCTAAAGATAGGTTTACAGGACTTGCATTGCCGCCGTATTCACCTAAAGCTGGATTACATTATTTGCAAGAAAAACTTGGTATACAAAACGTTGATATAAATATTAGAAAATACAATGATTATTTTACAGCAAATCCAAATTTATTAGGCAAAAGAGGTATTACAGATGCTACTCGATATAACGTTGAAGTAGATGCTAAATACGAAAGAAATCTTGATGTTGTTTCTGAACAAGGCAGATTAATATATTTACAAATATTAACTAAAGCTGGCGTTTTAAAAGGAGCAAAAGCTGTAGACGGCAAGAAAGCTAGAAAAATGATGGATGCATATCTAACGCTAGCAAATGGGCAAACTAAAGCAGCTAAAGGTATGAACGAATTAATGCCTAAAGAAATTAAATACGATAAACCTATATCTACTAAGCAAGGTGTTGATGCTTTAGCTAAAACAGATAAAGCTTTAGATTTTGGCAGAAAGCTAGACCCAACAATTAAAAAAGCACGAGTATTTGATTTTGATGACACATTAGCTAGGACTAAAAGCAATGTGTTATATACAATGCCTGACGGGCGTACTGGAAAATTAACTGCAACTGAATTTGCTTTAAAATCAGGCGAGATGGAAAAGCAAGGTGTTGAATTTGATTTTTCTGAATTTAGTAAAGTTATGGACGGTAAAAAAGGTCCGTTGTTTGAATTAGCTAAAATGATGAATGAAAGCTCAGGTAAAAGAGATATGTTTGTTTTAACAGCAAGACCTCAGGATGCTGCTGGCCCAATTAAAGAATTCTTAAAGTCTTTAGGATTAGATATACCTATTGAAAATATAACAGGGTTATCAGATGGCACTCCGCAAGCAAAAGCAGGTTGGATTATGGGTAAAGCGGCTGAAGGATTTAATGATTTTTATTTCGCTGATGATGCAATGAAAAATGTTAAAGCTGTTAAAGATGTTCTAGACGTATTAGACGTCAAGGGAACTGTGCAACAAGCTAAGTTTAGTAAAGCTAAAACTTTTAATACTATTGTAAATGATATGATTAAAGAATCTGCTGGTATTGAAACTTATAAAGAATATTCTGCGGCTAAAGCTAAAACAGTTGGTGCAAATAAAGGAAGATTTAATTTCTTTATTCCTGCAAGTGCTGAAGATTTTACAGGTTTATTGTACAAAATGTTAGGCAAAGGAAAGAAAGGAGATGCTCAAATGGCATTTTTAAAAACAAATTTACTTGATACGTATGACAGAGCAGAGTCAGCTGTAACGCAAGCTAAAATAGCTGCCGCAAACGATTTTAAAGCATTAAAATCAAACTTAAAAACTTTACCTAGTAGTTTAAGTAAACCTACAGGTGTTGGAGGATTTACGTTTTCTCACGCAGTTCGAGTAGCTGCTTGGACAGCTCAAGGAATGGAAATACCAGGACTATCAAAAAGAGATGTAAAAGAATTAAATGATTTTGTAAATAATAACGCTGAACTTAGAGTATTTACAAATGAATTACTTAAAATACAAAAGGGTAAATTATATCCTAAACCAGGCAAAAATTGGCTAGGAGGCAATATTACTAGTGATATTATAAATGATATTAATAAAGTAAACAGAGAAGATTACCAGCAGGAATTTAGAGAAAACGTAGATATTATATTTTCAGAAGCTAACATGAACAAAATGGAAGCAGCCTACGGAACTAGATGGCGTGAAGCTATGGAGGATTCTTTACGCAGAATGAAATCTGGCAGCAACAGACCTCCTGGTGGTAATAGAATTACTGACGGATTATTAGATTGGTTAAACAATTCTGTAGGTGCCGTAATGTTCTTAAATACAAGATCTGCACTGCTACAAACTATATCTGCGGTAAACTTCGTGAACTGGGGTGATAATAATATAGCTAAAGCAGGTTTAGCATTTGCTAATCAAAAGCAATATTGGAAAGATTATATGACTCTTATGAATTCTGATTATTTAGTTGAGCGTAGAAACGGACTTAAAATAAATGTAAGTGAATCTGAAATAGCAGACGCTGTAAAAGATTCAAACAACAAGCCTAAGGCCGCTATAGCGTTTTTACTTAGTAAAGGATTTGTTATGACAAGATTTGCGGATAGTTTTGCAATTGCTTCAGGTGGTGCTACTTTTTATAGAAACAGAGTTAAATCTTTGTTAGGCAAAGGCATGGAACAAAAAGCTGCAGAAGCACAAGCTTTTGAAGATTTTAGAGCTATCGCAGAAGAAAGTCAGCAATCTAGTAATCCAAACAGAATTAGCGCGCAGCAAGCATCAGCCGCAGGTCGTGTTGTACTAGCTTGGGCAAACACACCAATGCAATATGCCCGTATACAAAAAAGAGCAGGTCAAGATCTTATAAATGGTCGTGGTGATTGGAAAACAAATGTATCTAAAATAGTTTACTACGGAGCTATACAAAATTTAATATTTAATTCTTTACAACAAGCAGTGTTTGCTTTAGCTTTTGGAGAAGATGATGACGAAGAACAACAAAACGCTAAGAAAAATGAAAAAATATCTAGAGTAGCAAATGGTATGATTGATTCTCAGCTTAAAGGATTAGGAATAGGTGGAGCAGCAGTAGTTGCATTAAAAAGCACTTTAATGGAACTAGGTAAGCAGCATGCAAAAGATAGATCTAAATACGAAGAAGCGGTATTTGATTTACTAGGATTTTCACCACCTCTTGGATCTAAGGTTCAAAAAATAAATGGAGGACTTAGAAGCTTTAGCTGGAATATGAAAGATATTAAAAGCAAAGGCTTTAGCTTAGATAATCCAGCTTATTTAGCGGGTGCTCAAATAACAACAGGGCTTACTAATGTTCCTTTTGATAGAGTTATAAAAAAGCTAAATAGTATGCGAGGTATTGTAAACGAACAATCCGCTCTTTGGCAGAAGGTTGCGCTAGGGTTAGGTTGGTCTACGTGGGATGTAGGACTAGGATACTATGGCGGATTTGATGCTGCAAAAGTATTAACCCCTGAAGAACAAGCGATTGCAGATGTTAATACAATGAAAAAAGAAAC
>Ga0102816_1000571_pt1 | contig 14246 bp, 12 predicted proteins | sample ColrivemetaGS545_FD_84509 | JGI IMG/M metagenome (GOLD analysis project Ga0102816, IMG submission 84509) | Estuarine microbial communities from the Columbia River estuary - Flood tide non-ETM metaG S.545 | ecosystem: Environmental > Aquatic > Marine > Intertidal zone > Estuary | place: USA...
CGTCTCTTTCTTTGCAGCCGGTACTGGCGCAGGAGTAGGAGTAGGAGCAGGTAACGCTAGCTGTGGCGCTGGAGCAGGCAACGCTGCTTGCGTGGCTTGAGGGGGCGCTGGCGGAGCTTCTAGTATGCCTTCTACGTTTGGCTGAGTTTGCTGGTCTGCTTGAGCATTCTGCGTCTCGACAGGCAACTGGTCGGTGTTTGCTTCAAAGCCCGTTAAACGGGTAGGCGAGATTGTGGCAGGCAGTCCTGCGTCCTGCGTCGGAACCAGTGCGCGTGTGCTTGTGCGATCTACTGAGTTACGTGGGTTTAGGTCTGTGCCAGTACCTCTGCGCGGCGTGCGGACATCGCCTGCTAATTCCTGCGACATACGTGGCGTACCACGAACAACGCGATCAAACATTGCCGCAGGATCAACCTCTTCGGATATAGTAACGGGCCTGCCGTCACGTCCAGTTTCTGTCGGAGACTCGTATTGGATACGGACCATGCCGTTTTCCGCACCAACAATGGTAGCAGCGACACCGCCAAGGGCTTCGCCGTAGGCCTCTGGATTGAGGAAGAACTGAGCTTGCGGGTCAGAAGCTCCGGCACGCAAGTCTTCGCGCTGTGCGCCTGTTCCTGTAGCTTCGTCAAAGCGTTGCTGGCGGACACCAGCAAGACGGAATGCTTCCTGCGCATCACGCTCACGCTTGGCTTCGTCTGCAATCTGGTCGGGCGTCATAACAACGCTGCCTTCGCCGCCACGTTCTGGCCGTGCAAAGAAGGTTTCGCCCTGTTGTGCTGGCGGACTGTAATTCTCTACAATGCCGCGCAGAGTGCCGACAAATTGCTTGCCGCCCCTTTCGCTAGCAACGGTATCGCGAATAGCACTTAATGTCGGGCTGGCCGCTACAACCTCATCACCAATCTTAGTGAGTTCGTCTGTTATGAACTGGCGGCTCTGGCTAGTGGGGTTAGTACCGCCAACGAGACTTGAAATACGCCTCACGGCTTCCGGCTCTACACGCGCAGCTTCCTGCTCGTTTAGGATGCGTGCAACCTGCTCGACTTTGGTTACGTCTGAAACGGGTTGGGACAGAATGTCGGCAATGCGCGGCTGGCTCTGGTTGTTCTGCGCAAACTCAAGAACCTGATCCGGCGTCATGGTCATACCAGCAACGCGCATACTTCCAAGATCACGCATCTCGCCAACGTTCGGGCCTTCAATTTGACCAGCAACTTGCGTTACAGGATTGGCTGCGGCCCTTGCTCTAAGCGCAGAGGCAAGTTCATCGTCCTCCGCAGTACTAGAGGCACTATCTGCCCCAAGACGTACCGCTGTACCACCGATAGACTCGACAACGCCGGAAGGTATTTCGCCAGCAAACTCAGCGACAATGTCCTGTGGACTTGTGATCCGCCCATCTGCCGCCAACTGACCGGCTGCTTCACCGGCTGCGCCAAGAGTTCCTTGCCCAACAGTTTCTACCGCGCCAGCCGCCAATAAGCCGGTGGCCTTACGTGCAAGCCCTGCCTTTGCAGTATCGCCGATGATGGTTCTGGCAACAGGCGCACCACCCATTTTACCCGCAAGCGCCACAGACATTGCATCGAATGCACCAACTGCAATACCGCGACGAGTGCCGCGCCATCTGGCGTCCGACATTAGTTCTTTGTCGGCCATCGCTGCTTTAACGGATTCAGGATCGTCAAGGTCTACGCCATTTTCGGCGAACGTTTCCAACATTGTGTTGCCGTATTCAGTAGCAAAGCTGCCAATACCCGTACCAATGCTTGCGCCAGTTTGTGCGCCTTTTCCAGATCGTGTGGCAATCCCGCCAGCAACACCACCAACAGCGCCTAACGCCATTGACGGTAGAGATGATGGCAAGCTCTCAACTGCGACGTTTGTCAGTAGGCGGAAATTACTGAATATTTCTTTAGCAGAACCAATAATCCCGTCAGCAGCTTGGAACCGTTCGTAAGCTTCCTGCTCTGATTGGTTACGCGCACCAGCCATCTTTGAACGATTACGGCCCTCAATGATATTGCCGACGTCTTCTTCATCACCATAGCCGGTTGCAACGCCAAGTGCGCCACGAGTGGCTTGCAGGTTACCAAGACCACGCTCGACAGCAGCGCCATAGCCGCCTTTACCGTAGCCTCCGCTGCGATTAATCTGGTCACGCGAACGTATAATGTCTTGGATGTCGGTCTCTGCGTCCGCCGCTACTTGGTCGCGGTTAGCTTTCACCCGTTCAGTGGCACTCTCAAAGACAGGCAGGAAATCGCCAAAGCTTTCTACGGCGTTAAAGATGCGGCTGTTTTTCCGCGACTTCTGGATGTTGGCAACTTCCTGATCTGCTCTTTTCACCTTTGAACGTATGGCGTTGATGGCAGAGTTACCCATGTCTTCGTCTATCGTGGTGCGACGTGGCTGGGTTTTAGGGGCAGATGACGCTGTTGTTGATGGCTTTAGACCTCCACCTGTTTTTACTTCAGAAAGCAGTCGGTCCATTGCAGACATGTAATTGTTATCAGCCATCACTTACCCTATAATAAAAACTCAAAATAGGCCAGTTGTTAGCCGCCAATTGCTTGTAATACTTTGTTTGGATCAAAGCCTCCAGAGTTGGCAATGCCGCCCTTCTTTAAAATAGCGGCATAGTATCTTGGATCGCGAGACGCTCTGTCTATTACAGAGTTAATTCCTTTAACAACGTCTGTGCCTTTTCCGCCTATTCCTTCAACACGATCATAAGCTCTAGTTGTATTTGACTGCGTATATTCGCGACCAACTTTAGCCATGCGCGGAAACAAAATTGAGCCAACGGTGCTGGGGTCGTTGTTCCTAAGTAGAGTGAGCTCGCGGCCAATCTCTGTTTGGTACGCAAGCTTGTTGGAAACCTTAAGCGTTCCGTCGTTTAGGCCTTTAAGGGCATCCTCACGACGGCTCACTTCAAACTTTAACATCTCGCCAAATAGCTCTGGATCGGATGTGCGGAATGCGCTTACCAGAGAAGTCCGCGCTCTTGGGTCGTCTGCAATATTCTTCATCGTGTTGGAAAACACAGCGGCCTTGTCAAACAAACGTGCGGCTGGCATGCTACTGCTCTTCTTTTCCAGCTTTCCGGTTCTTGGGTTGATGCCGACAAAGTCGATGTTGACCATGCCCTTTTCCCTAGAAGGTCGAAGATCAGAGATGGACAGCGTTCCTCTGCGGAATCCTAAGTTATCAGCACTCTTACCAAGATCGATAGCGGCCACATTAAGCACTGCACGCTTCTGACGCGGGTCTTGGAGCCATTTGCCGGTAGGGTCATTCATAGCCGCAACAAGATCGCTGGCACCGACTGCAGCACCCGCCATGCGCAAGACAGAGTTTCCTACTCTTGGGTTGTTGGCAATGCCTTTGTAGTCGCCGCTTTGGATTGACGAGACAAGCAAGCGGAAAGCGTTCTTTGAATCCGCATCTGCACGCGCATAGGCAGAGTCGCTTTGGCGAAGGGTTAGTTCTTTTTGGGCAATACCAATGCGTGCGCGTTCATTACCAACCTGCGCCCAACCCTGTCCTGTCCTTGCTTTGCTTGACGCAATACTTTCCGTATTTATTTGGTCGATCCAAGAGTTGTTTTTTTCCGTGCCTTCATTGAGGAGTGTTTTTCCACGCAAATCTTCATCCGCAACCTTCTCGTTAAAAACTCTCCGCCCAATGTCGTACACGCTTTGTTCTTTAGCGCGGCCTTCACCAGCCATCATTACTTCCGTAGCCTTTTCAGCACGGCCATCTACCTTAAGCGCCATCTGACGATTGAAGGCGGTCTCTTCATCCACACGCGCTTCATCGCGGTAGGACTTCATGATCCCTAGCCCCTGACCAAGAGCGTTCGAGAATGATTGTGCTGGATCAATTGCCATGAACTAATGCCTTAAAAAATGTCGAACATTGAATCGAGAAGAAGGGCCGCTCCGGCCCCAATCAGTAATGGTGTGGCAATTGCGCCAATTGCAGCCATAGTACCAGTTGCTGCGCCGCCTGCTGCAGCGCCTCCAGCCGCTGCGGTTGTTGCCGCCGTAGTGCCTGCCGCTGTTCCCGCCGCTGCACCTGCGGTGGTCATTCCTGCTGTTGTTGCGGCTCCGGCTCCTAAACCAGTGCTTGTTCCAACCGCGCCACCTGTGGCAACAAGTCCACCCGATGGTAAGGCGGCTGGTATTACTGTTGGGACAATCGTTGTAGCACCAATCGGTGCAGCAATAGTTGCAGTATTGGCTGCAGCGTTTGCCGCCATAAGATTGTTGACGCCAATAGAACCACCAAGACCTGCGCCCGTAGTGACCATGCTTGCACGCTGCGCTGCACGCGCTTGCCTCAGTTGATCCCCCATTGCATTGCGGCTGTCTTCTAGATTGGCTGACTGCTGGAACCCAACATTCGCCTGCCCAAGAGTGTTACGGCCTACACCGATCAAACCTGCCATTATTAACCTCCTGCCTGATTACCAGAGCCGGATACGAGTGAGAGCGCACGGGCTTCATCTGCAATACGGGCTTGGTTCATTGCGGCGACTTGACCGCCAGTGATTTCATTTGAGGTCGCAATTGATGGCGCTCGTGTCGCAAGACCAAAGCGACCCATCGCACGTTCCTGTTGACCCTGAAGGTTTAGGCCAGCATTCCCAACGGATTGGTTAGCTCGTGCAACGTCATAGCCAAGGTCTTTGGTATTGCGTCCATCAACCTGCCCGACCAGATAGTTTTCTACTGGTGCAAAGCGGTTAAGGTAATCCTGATACTGCGCACGCTGCACTGCAGCATTCAAGTTTGATGCACCCTTCTTTTTATCAGCAAGGTAGTTTGAAGGGTTAATATCTCCGTATGCGCTATCCGTTGGGTTGTAGCTGACGTTTCCGCCATACAACCCGCCACCTGCTCCGGTGGTGACGGTATTTGGATCAGCCTCAGTAAAATTAGAAGATGAATAACCAAGGTCCGATCCAAGTCCAAAGAACCCGCCGCCAACACCATACGGGTTACCCGCTGGCTGGGGAGCAGTATCCATAATGGCCGGTGCGGACATCATTGGCGCTGCCGGAGTTGTCGGAATAGGTGCGTAGGTCTCAAATGTCTGGCGAAACTCTTGCGGAATCTGATCTGTGCCGCCCATGATTTCAGCTAAGTTTTCAAAGAAGCTCATTAGCCACCTCCCCTTCCGCTAGTCACGCCGCTAAATGTAGTCTTTGGCGTTGACGGACGTTTTAGTTTTGAATCAACATACGGAGCCGCCGCATAGCCAAGACCGGCTGAAACACCGGAGCGGATAATACCGCTGGAGTTAAAGGCATTTTCGGATGATTGGTTTGCATTCTCGCGTGCAGTCTTAGCAATGTCGCCCAAACCAGTGATGGCGTCCGCTGCCTGACCCTGACCAATTGCAGTGATCCCACGCAATCCCTGATAGAAGCGATCTGTGTTGGCGACTTTAGCGCCGGATACACCAAGACCCTGACCAACCGCTTGCGCACGGCGCAGGGCTGCACTGTTGCCTTCATACGCACCAGAGGATGGATCGACGCCCTGTTGCATCATCTGACCAGAGAGATCGTTTTGAGACTTCTGGAAGCTGCGCTGATACTCTGCCGCTGCAAGACCGCCTGCAGTCTCGTAGTTGTCCTGATTACGGACATCAAAGACCTGCTGAATGTACTGGTCTTCAAGAGGCGCGAAGACCTCTTTGTAGCGGTTAAAACGTTGCGCAGCGATTTCCGCTAATGCACGCTCCTGCTCAGTCTCGTCAGGGGTTTTGGCACTTCCCATTACAATTGTTTCCTATACGTCGTGCAGACAGATGTGTAGCCATGCTTGTCGGCCACTCTCTTGAATCCCGAACGCGGGGAAGAGAACTCAATGTAGCCAGCACCTACCTCTTTTGCTAATTCCTCTAGCAAGGGCTGATACTGATCAATAGCGTCTCCCGTCTTATTATAAGCCACATCAACTATAAGGACTGAGCTATCTAAATACGGGTTCTTTCTTTGGCTTAATACAACAAAACTCTCATTATCGGAAGAGTGCATAAAGATAAAGGATTTACCACTTAATACCTGATGATAGATATCTTCTGGTATCCAGTCTGCTTTTACTATTTTGGCAACTTCTTTTAGTCCAACAGCTACAACATCCCACACTTCTCTTATATTTGCTGCGTACATCATTTCTTTGGGTATTTTTCTTTTATTGCCATGACCTGCGCACGCATTTTGTCTAAAGCCTCTCCGCCCTTCCACACAGCATCAAGCTGATCAGCGATGGGTGGATAATCGCGTACACGAAGGACGCGATAATCTGTTTCAACTTTAAGCTTCACAGGGAACCTCCACTTGCTTTGTGTGGTGGCTAACGTGGCTCAGAAAGACCGGCACGTCCTGCGACACGCTGACTTCTAGCTCAAGTGATCCGTCATCAACGACAACCGTCGACCCGTTTACGTTGGCAAATGTGCCTATAGGAAGGTTTTGGATTTCGTTAGTTACCACAATCTCTTCGAACGCAGTTTTGTTTGTCAGGCGGCTCATTTCAAAGTCGTACCAAATTTCATTTGGATTAAGCTCGTCTTCGACGTGCAGAACTTTTCCAGCATCTGGATAGGCTTCTGCTTCTACTATATAATTCATTGAATACAGACACTTACCATTGGTATCAAAAACAAAGGTGTTCATCGCTTTGCCCCCAGCACGGATAATGTTGCGTTTCGCATGTAGGAAGAGTTGTTTGTTCCTGCATTCGGAATTTGGAACTTACCCGTCACAACTTTAAACCGCGCCGACGTGACGCCGTTAATAGATGTCGCGATGGCAATGGGCAGTGATGCATAGGTATTACCGTTATTGGTAACCGTACCCACAGTCGTTTGACGAGATAGTGTGTAGCCACTTCCGGTGTCGATAAGCAGCGCAATTTTTTGGGCGCTGTCTATAAATTGAGTGGCATCTAGTGTTGCATAAAAAACAACAATTAAACCGCCGCTTGCGGCGTTGTCACCGACAGTAATAAATGCAGTCTCGATTACGTCCTGACCGCCGGTAACACCGCTGCCAGCGGTACAGACATAGGTATAGCTTCCAAGGTTAGCGCCTACATAATAAAGTTGATAGGTGAAGTAATTTAATTCCCAATCGCCTAAGTTCGCGCCGACATAGGTCGTCACACAGTTAGTTCCGCTGCCGACGGTGATTGTCGATGTTACGTTAATATCTGCAGCGGTATAAACCAGTGGCAGCGTCACCGCATTACCGGCAATCTTTAATGTGCTGATGGCGGCGTTTTCAATCTTGGCGGTGCCGACACCAAGGTCTCTGATACGCAGACGGTTACGGGCAATTGAAGCGTCGTAGTATGTATCTAACGTCACGCCGTCGATGGTGACCCGCGCAGCGTCAAGTGAGCCGGTTGTAATCTTAGCTGCGCTAAGGGATGCGATCTTTGCATCGTCAATGGCGGCGTCTTTGATTTTTGCATTTGTTATTGCGCCGTCTAGAATTGTTGCAGACTTGATGTAGACACCAGCGGGAATGGAGACGCCGTCTATCACTGATGTAGCTGTTGTGACGATAAATGGCGTCACTGGCGCTATGGCTGGACCAGATGGACTTGAGATTGCAAACCTGTCTGCACGAACAATGAAATCCGAAAACGGCGTTCCATTGACCGCAGTAGACGCCAAGCCAAAGCCGGAAACATACCCGTTGTTATCAATCTTGACGGTGTACTGCCCCTGCAGTCCGGTAACCTTACTAGCCTCTGCCGTATATGACTGCTCTACGGTTACGCCAGACGATCCATTAAAGTTGTTTAGCCGTGCGCTAACCTGTCCGACAGATGAGGCAATCGCAGCGTTGGTTGTCGTCCCCGTAAAATAGTTATTTGTGAGCGTGGCGGTTGTTACGTAGCTACCTAATTGACTGGTAAAATTGCTTGATAATGTACTATTGGCAGCAGAGATTGCGCTGTTCGTACTCGCCGCTGTATAATAATTATTTGTGAGCGTAGCAGTTGTTACATAGCCACCTAACGTGCTGTTAAAGTTGGCTGTTAACGTACTATTGGCAGTAGCAATTGCGCTGTTTGTACCAGCCGCTGTATAGTAATTATTTGTGAGCGTTGCAGTTGTTACATAGCTATTTAACGTGTTGTTAAAGGTGTTTGTTAATGAGGTACTAGACGCAGATATTTGGTCATTCGTGTACTGGTTCAGTTCAGTGGTGAGCTCTGTGTCAAGGGCTTTAAGTCTCGCATTTACGCTGCCAACAAGAGTGTCGATACCGTCAATTAAATTGATGCGTGCGCCTAAAGCGTTGTTAAGTTGCGAGCTAGTTATAGCTGTCGTCAATGCATTCAGCAGGGCTTGCGTGTTTGGTAACGTTACTGCCTGCACGCCATTAGCTTGGCTGGTTGCGGACTCTATGTTGTTTACGTTGACGTTCGAAACCCAATAATAATAAGTTTTATTGCCGCCGACCACGTCTCCGTAAACGCGACCATCTACGTTTGCCAACACTTCGGCGTTTGCAAAAACGTTGGTAAGGGATCGGTAAATTCGCGAATTACTGTGACCGACATAGTCAGCAAAGCCCCAAGTAATAATGATGCTTTCAAACGCACCGCTAGCTTGAAGGTTTGTCGGCGTCGTTGGTGGGGCAACGTCATCATTGCCGCCGACATCAATTCCGTTATTAGCAAAGAAGCCGTTTGAGCGCAGGTCATTGAGCGTCAGAGCGTTGTTTGTGGTGCTATCTACTTGCTGGCGTACCGCCTCAAGAAAGCGCCTAGTCTCTGCATCACCCTTAATCGGGGTTTTGGGCAGGCTCACTGGAATTCCTCCGGCGACTCCGCAATCAGCACTTGGTTTACGTCAGTGGTGCCAGTTAGCTTAAACTGGAATTCCTTTGCCATATAACCGGCTGGTAGGCGGAACAGCAATCCACTGGTCACAGACTGCGTGTGCTTTTGTACGCCATCAGCGTATAGCGTGAAGGCTACTGGATAGGATTCTGCGTCTACTATAGCGCAGGAAGGATTGATGGGCTTTTCAAGCCGCACTTCCTTAGACTGCCATGCGTATGGTAATGCACTGCCAGCATCGAACTTACGAACGGTTGTCGAGCCGCCTTCGGTAACTACCAAATACAGAGCATCGTCGACAGGATCATTAAATCCAGCCTTTGCGTAATAGTTCAGCGTCGAAATCATTGGCGTATTGCCGCGTCCGTCAAAGACGTAGCCGCCACTGCTTCCGCCATTTAGCCAGAAGAAGATGTAGCGGCCCTCATAGTGATAACCGTGAATGCTTGACGGGTTCAGGGCTTGCCACTGGTCGCGGGAAAAAATCCCATCTGTCACCAGCGACACACCGTTCTCACCACCCGCTACAATGCCGTCAGGAGAGGCGTACAGGGCAACCTCACCCATGTCGGCTATGGACCTACCTGAAACGCACGCTTGGTTGTTGTCGATCTCCACAGCCGCCATAGACGCTGGTGATGATCCGGTAATCAGGACAGGCTTACCCTGCGTCATTACAAGCAGACCAATGCTGATGCTGGCAAGACCAACAATCTTTGACTTGGTGGTCAGCGAGTACGAGCGCGGGAATGCATGCGGTATAAAGGCTTCAGAGAAGAAGACCGACCTACCTGTAAATCCGGCTACAATACCATTAGGCATTGCCGTTAATCCAAGCAATGGGCCGTCAGGGTGATCTCCAGCGACTTCGTCTGGCGGCGCGTCCCATTCCGTTGTGGGAATGATTTCGCCAAGGTTCTCGTCAAGAATACTGTCGGTGGTCGACGCTGTGCCGTAGGCAATGTCTTTGACGAACTGAAAATCACCGTTAGCGCCCGTGCGGTAAATACGCCGCGCTGCCGGTCTACCGCCAGTATTGTAAATGTGGGCAGGAACCGTTCCAGTAAGAGTGATGGTTACGATCTCACCGGACTTAACATCGATAATGGCAGATGCAGGCGATGGACCAGACTCCTCACCAAGCCCCGATACCCATGTGTAGGCGTAGGCACGAGAAAGAGCGATGGCAGTCGAGTTTGGAAGTGCCGTTGAAACTGCAACCGTAGGTGTATCTGTTGGCTGTGGAACGCCGAGCTTGCGCGTGACGGATGGCTCATAGGTTGGATTGACAGAGCCAGTGACCTCAGTCCCAATCGACATGCGGGGGAACTGTTGACCCGTCCAATACAGACGGTCATATGGGTCTTCAGCTATGGGTGAGGCAATTGCGTGGACATCCGTAGTCCACACAAGCCAGTAGGCGTTTCCTGCTCTGTCACGGTGCTTATAGATCGTGCGTGTGTTGGAAGGAACGGTAAAGGCCCCACTGTTGTGATCGTTAATCGCAAGCGGAGCTCGCCAAGCTGAAAGACGGCCAGAGTCCAGACGTGCGTTCTCCGCGATAGTTGCCGCTGTGTCCGGCAAAAGGCGGGAAGAAACTTGGGGCAACACGCCACCAAATGTCTGGAGTTTGATGCTAGCCATCTATCAGCCTATCTACTTGCCTCCTCATCTCCATACATAGAGAGGTATGTTACTTACTTACTGAGCCTGCTGACCCTGTGCCTGCGTAAACACCTTACGGATAAGGGCGTCAGACACACGATGCGGCAACTCAGCAAGGGCGCTAAGAACGATATTAACTTCCTGAATATTCAGAGTAAGCGCAATGCCATCTGGCTTGGCTTCTTCGTTGAAATTGTCCATTTCACTCATATATTTATACCTCTAAACTAGCTTCGGCGGGAGGCGACCAAGGGAATGCACCCTCAGCAACTTCTTCGACAGGATTCTTCTTAGCTTCGATCTGCTTGGCGATCTGGCCGTCAACGTGTTCTTTGTAAGCGCCAACAACTATGCCCTTAATCCACTCAAGAACCTGCGTTTCGGTCAGGTCTTCGTAGGCAGTGAAGTTCTCTGCATCTACGTCGGCTGGATTAAATGGCGTTGCGCCGTTGAATACGCCTTCATTTCCGTCTTCGTCAGTGCCAGTGCAAGTCCAAGTTGTCTGCACAATAATACCCTGAAGGTCAGAAATATCAGACTTCTTGATTGATTTAAGACTCCAAGTGTATGTTAAGGTCATTTTAGTTCCTATTGCTGTAAATTTGTAGGTAATTCTTCATTGCTCATCATGAATAAAAAAGCAAGTTAGTTCATTGTGCCACTGTTCGTAATGGCAGACATTAAGCGTAGCCATCATTTTGAAGCTGGACATTCCAATATTTGGTAACACCGCCAGCAGTTGCACTCACAGTCCATGTGGTAGAGCGTATAGAACCAGTAGTGTTTGTAAGCGTAAATGATCGTGACGCAGCCGTAGTAGAGCCTGTTGTTGGTGTGCCAAACGACCCAGACCTTGTATAAGTCCACACCGCAGATTGACTGCAAGTAATTGTCTGACTTGCAACATTTCCTTCACTTTCTGTAACGGAAAGCACGATTGCTGTCCCCGCAGAAGCACCGCCAGCGGGACTAAAGCTTACGTTTGATTTGCCGTAAAGATTGGACATTGCAATTGCGCCAGAGGACACAGCAGCAAGGGTTCTCACGGCGGCAGCATTAAGCGATATATTGGCCGTAGCCGAAAGCCCAAGCTCCGTATTCACATTGCCAAGGGAAATGGCTCCAGAAGCTTGAAGGGTCATGCTACTTCTTCAGCATTTCGACTTCGTGGCGTAATTCTTTAATGGCTTCTATCAGCAGCGGAACCATGCGCGAGTAATCTACGGTCAGGTAGTTTTCGCCTGTCTTGGAGCCGTGATCTGGATCATCGTGGTCAACATCAAATGCCGCACCACGAACAATCTCTGGCAAATGCTTCTGCACTTCCTGTGCTGAAACGCCAAGTTGAGTGCCATTGTTTGCGTAGCCAAATGTCTCTGCCAGTTCGTTATCAACGTAGCGGAAGCCATTAAGCGATGACACAATGTCGAGCGCGTTTTCAATGTTGCCAATGCGTGTCTTTAGACGGTCATCTGAATAATATGCAGTGACGTTACCCGTTGCGTATAGGTCAGCACAGAAGATAGAGCGGCGGTTGTTGGTGATGTCAGACTGTCCGCCAAACACAAATTGACCGCCAGAGTCCATGTAAATGGTAGCAGCGGCTCTTGAACCCCAATGGAAGTTAACTCTTGGGGCGTATGATGCCGATGATTGTGATGCAGCTACCAAGCCATTCTCACGCAGTTCAAGACCGCCAAAGCAGTCATTAGATGCGCTTGGGTTCATCATCTGAAAACCGCCCTTAATCCAGCTTGCGCCAGCGGGGTCTACATAAGCAGATGTGTCGTTCTGGTCATAGAATATGGGCGCTCTTACATCGCTTGCTGACGATATAATTGAACCCGTCATTGTAAGGTTGCCAGAGTATTGGCGGCCACTGGTGTTTAGATACTCAACCCACGCGCTAAACGTGCCATTCTGAACGTTGCGCTGTAGCAGCCGCCTTTCGTTATCTTCCCAACCCCAAGCAACTTGCGTCCCCCAATAACCATTTGAATTTGAGTGGCGCATACTTTCGTAGAACCACCATGTTCCAGCGGGGCCACCGCTAGAAATGTCACCGTGGAAGTTATAGGCTTGTGGCGGCGTATTTTGAAAACCAGTGTTCCAGTTAGCGTTTACGTCCCTGCCGCCTAAATAGGTGAAAGTCTTGCTAAGGTTACTGTCACCGTTGGGATTTATATAATAGCCAGTGTCATTGCTGTCGTAGAATAGTTGTGAACGCATTGATGAGTTTGCAAACAGGTTTGACGCATTATCAAAATAGCCGCGCTGGGTATTGCCCGTCCAAAATTCAATTGATGTTTCAGATTGAAGGTGCAGGGATGGGTTGTTGTAAATGCCTACACGATTATATGCAGCACCAATTCTTACATCGCCACCTGCGCCTTCACCGTTAGCCACATGAAGCCCACTGTCATCCGTGTATACGGTAACTCGACTGCTAGTTCCCGTTGTCATGTTCAAGCCCGACACGCCATCAAAGTAACGCGCAGTGTTGTTGCTATCGTAGAAAATAGGTGCACGGACAGAATATTCTGACTGCCAGTTACCCTCATCAGCACAAAATGAACCCCAACCATCTGCTTGATTTAAGAAGCCGATACGGTTGCTGTTGCAGTGAATGCGGCGAGTTCCTTCGTCGGAGTCCGCCATAAAGATGTTACTTGCAACAGCGCCGTTGCCGACTGTAAAATCTCCTGCAAGAATTAACGAGTTCATAACAGAGCCACTGGCAGCATCTATGTAATAAACAGTGTTGTTGCTGTCGTAGAAGATAGGTGCGCGAAGACTGCCACCAGCCTGTAGAACGTCGTTTACAAATACATGACCACCGCCAACTCCATCTGCACTATTATTGATGGACATGACTTGAGTAGCCATGTCGCTGTTAGTATAGAAGCGCATACCCCCATAGCCTGCGAGTGCGCCCATTTTTATGCCAGTATGGAAGGCTATGCGTAGGTCAGGGTAGGGATGCGACCATGCGCCGCTTTCGCGGAAAATACCGTATGATTGCGAAAGGCCACCGTTAAAATAAAGACCAAACGGCGTGTCAACACTCACATCGTTATTTGTCTCAAAGTAGTTAGCCCCCATCCTGTGTGTTCTTGAAATTTCGTTAGGGTCAATGTAATAAGCAGCGTTGTTGCTGTCGTAGAAAATCGGGGCACGGAAGTCGCCTGACGCCGTGATTTGCCCAGAGGTATTTAGGCTCAGATATGGGGTTCCAGAGCGCACGCCATCAGCACCAGCCGTGCTGTTGCCGATCCAATAGTTGTTGGAAGTGTCGATGCCCATGCCATAGACCATCTGTCCGCTGCGCGTCAGGCCATAGTAGGTAAAGTTGCTTCCGGTTGCGCGTGTGACCGCCACCTTGCCGTAAGGGTCGTTATTGCTGTCAGAGACACCAAGGCCGCCGATGATATTGACGATATTCGCAGACGTCGTTCCTGCGCCGTCGAAATAATAACCAGTGTTGTCACTATCGTAGAATATAGGCGCACGGGCGCTATTGGTGAACTGCACATACCCGTCAATAAGGCGCAGATAGTTGTTATATGAGTTATTGGCGCTGTTAGGTGATATAAAATATGCGCCATTCTTAAACATTACTTCAACGCCAGAACCAGTGCCAGTAAAGCTCCCACTTGGGTTACCAACAGGGTCAACGCCAATGCAGACGGTAGTGCTGGCTTGGTC
>Ga0102816_1000575_pt1 | contig 14209 bp, 12 predicted proteins | sample ColrivemetaGS545_FD_84509 | JGI IMG/M metagenome (GOLD analysis project Ga0102816, IMG submission 84509) | Estuarine microbial communities from the Columbia River estuary - Flood tide non-ETM metaG S.545 | ecosystem: Environmental > Aquatic > Marine > Intertidal zone > Estuary | place: USA...
TGACTTAACTACGGGAAATGCCAGTTTTCTAGCCCTAGCACATGGGCATGAATTACAGACAGCACCTAACCAATAAGAAGAAACTATGCTAAATATAAGCAGACCTGACGTTGAGTCAACTTTTCTACAGGAATTTCCTGTAGAAGATAGGTTTCTTAAACTTCCAGTAGGTCCATACTTGGACCTACTGGGAATTGAGCCTATTGCACCACAGATGGCACTTATTAACGCCATCAATAATCCAAAGTATCGTTTTGTTACTGCTTGTCTGTCTAGACGAACAGGAAAAACATACATAGCAAATATACTAGCCCAGTTAGTCTCTCTAGTCCCAGGGTGCAATATACTTCTTATGTCGCCTAACTACTCCTTAACAGTTATATCGTGGGAGTTACAACGACAGCTAATAAATAAATTCGATCTAGAAGTTACCAAAAACAACCAAAAGGACAAGGTAATAGTACTTAGTAACGAGAGTTCCATAAGAATGGGTTCGGTTACTCAGGCAGACTCAGTCGTAGGTAGATCATACGATTTAATACTATTTGACGAAGCAGCACTATCAGACGAAGGTAGGGATGCTTTCAATATCCAACTAAGACCTACACTAGATAAAGTAAATTCAAAAGCTATATTTATATCAACACCTCGTGGTATACATAACTACTTCCATGAATTTTACCAACGAGGCTTTTCACAAGATCCTAATTTTAGTGATTGGGTATCTATACACTCCGATTGGCGCGAGAATCCAAGAGCGACTGAGAAAGATATTCTGCAGGCTAAAGGCTCTATGTCCAGTGCTGAATTTAGACAAGAATACATGGCTGACTTCACAAGTTTTCAGGGAAGAATCTGGGACTTTGATGCTGAGAAGTGTATACGTGACCTATCTGAGCTAGATACAAGACAGATGGATGTTATAGCAGGAATTGACGTAGGTTTTAAAGACCCTACAGCATTCGTAGTTATAGCTTATGACCCCGATACAGAACTTTATTACGCACTAAAAGACTACCTAGATGCAGAGCAAACCACTTCTAGACAGGCGGAGATAGTTAAAGCTATGGAAGTGCGCTACGATATAGATATGATATTTATAGACGCGGCCGCTGCGCAGACTAGACATGACTGGGCTATGGAGCACGACATATCTACTATAAATGCTAAGAAGTCCGTATTGGATGGTATAGCTCACGTAGCTGGGATTATAGAGAACGACAAGTTAATTGTTGACCCAGATTGTACTCACTTATTATTTGCTCTAGACCAGTATCAATGGGACCACAGAAGCACTCTCATAAGAGAGAAGCCAGTACATAATGAGGCCAGTCACATGGCTGATGCATTGCGCTATGCATTGTATACTTATGTACAATAAAATTTGTTGAGATGCAAACACTATGGGTGCACCAGTCGAAGGTGGAAGTAAAACAAATGGTTGACATTTTTATCTGTATACGGTATAATTGTTAAAATTAATCGAGAGTTTTTAGCCATAATCAGGGTACTAACTAGGTTAGAGCAAGGAAAAACCAAATGTCCGAGTTAAAACGTGATCCTGTTAAGTATATTAGAGATCGTGTAAAATCAAACTACAAGAAAGACTCAGAATGTCGCATTTGCTCTACAACTGAGCCGCTAGAATTTCATCACTTTCACTCGGTTGCTGAAATGTACCACTTATGGACTTATAAGAATGGGTTACAGGTTACTAGTGTTGACGATATTATAGAAGTAAGAGACAGGTTTATCGAAGAACACTGGGAAGAGTTAGTAAATGGTTGTGTTACACTTTGTAGCAAGCACCACGCAGCACTTCACAGAGTCTACGGTAAAAGTCCAGCACTTTTAACCGCCCCAAAACAGTCTAGGTGGGTGGAAAAACAGAGAATTAAACATTCAGTCTAGGAGAAATAGATGAACCTATTTAGTCTTTGGGGTTCCAGTGGCGCCTCAGGAGATAAAGCTGCCTTAGAACTAGAAGAGAAATACAACCCGGCCCAGAGCTTAATAGCTCAAGCGGAAGGAGACTCAGTAACTTCCACTAAACGTGGTATAACGTTTAACAACGCGTACAACAATATAGAAGTAGTTAGGCGTGGGGTGGATCTTTTAGTTAACAGTGCAGCAGATGTAAATTTTGATGTAAAGGCTAAGTTGCCATTTACTTCAGCAGCAAAAATTCAGCCAGGAAGGATAAAAGTATTACTAAACAACAGACCTAACCCGTATGAAGACATAAACTCTTTCAGAAGAAAATGTTATATGGATTTATTTGTAGAAGGTAACTGTTTTATATATTTTGACGGCGAGCACTTATTTAACTTACCAGCAGTACGTATGGAAATTAAATCTGATCCTAAAACTTTTATATCAGGTTACATATACGATGGTAAGACACCTTTTAGACATGATGAAATAATTCATATTAAAGATAACTCGGCAGACTCTATTTATAGAGGCGACTCTAGGCTTAAATCAGCCACTCAGAGCATCTCTATACTAGATGCAATGCTTGGCTACCAAGAAAACTTCTTTGAGAATGGTGCAGTACCAGGTTTAGTACTAAAGACTAAAGATGTTTTAAGTCAAAGAATTAAAGATAGAATGGTTGCCGAATGGAGAGCCAAGTACAACCCCAAGACTGGAGGTCGAAGACCTGTAGTTCTAGATGGTGGTTTAGAACTGGACTCTATCAACCCCGGTAACTTAAAAGATTTGGACTTCAAGGACGGGGTAACGTCTCATGAAGAAAGAATACTGAAAGCTTTAGGAGTACCCCCTGTTTTATTAAACTCAGGAAATAACGCTAATATATCTCCTAACTTAAAGTTATTTTACCAAACCACTGTAATACCCGCAATTAAGATGTTTTTATCTGCGTTTGAAGCGTTCTTTGCTTATGATATGAAAGAAGACGTTTCTGAAGTTAGAGCTCTCAGACCAGATCTGCGTGACGAAGCTTCGTATTATACTGGCTTAGTAAATAATGGTATAATGCTAGGAAGTGAAGCTAGAGATGCCTTAAGACTGGACTCTATAACTGAAGGTCCTAGTGCATCTTTGCTGGATTATATTAGAATACCAAACAATGTTGCAGGGTCCGCTACGGGGGTCTCTGGAGAAGAAGGCGGTGCGCCGTCCAAACCAAGCGAGGACGCTTAATGTCAGATACTATGTTAGATGACTTAGCCGAGTTTTTCAAAGATAAAAACCTCGATATGGAATGCCATGAATACTGTGCACATATAACAGCACCGTACTCTAGACAGCAAATCCGTAAAGAGTTTAAGTCTTACGAAACTATGATAGGCTTACTAAAGTCACAAGATAAAGAATTAAAGGTTTCAGCTAAAATAAAATTAGCGCCTGGCAAGACTAAAGTTGATAGAGGGGTCACTAAGAATGAAACTAAAAAGTAATAAAATAGTTAGTCTTAATTCCTCAATTAGCTCAGTGACTAAATCTTCGGATGACTCTGATGATTTAATTATCGAAGGTTATGCCAATACTACTGATAAAGATCGCGCAGGCGATGTAATTGTCAGATCAGCTTGGGAAACCAAAAATGCACTAACTAATTATTTAAAGAACCCTGTTATTCTAGCTTTCCATGACCATTCACGTCCTGTTGGTAGAATGATTGAACATGAAGTTACTGATCAAGGACTTCGAATTAAAGCAAAAATCTCTAAAGCAGCTGGAGAAATCTACCAGTTGATTCAGGACGAAGTTATTACAGCTTTTTCTGTTGGTTTTAGGGTACTTGACGCAGACTATGATACTGCAACTGACATCTTTCTTATAAAAGACTTGGAATTGCATGAAACTTCGGTAGTATCTGTTCCAATGAATCAAACAAGCATCTTTTCTATATCTAAGTCTTTTGACACGGATGAAGAAGTTGCAGAATTCAAATCACTTTACACAACAAACAAATCCGTGTCTGAGAATGACCATCCTAACGAGGAAATTTTAATGAATGAACAAGAATTGAAGGCTCTTATTGAAGCTACACTTAAAACCAATAACGCCGAAGTAGAGCGCGCCCGCTTAGAAGCAGAAGAAAAAGCTGCTAAAGAAAAAGCTGCTGCAGAGCGTGATGAAGTAAGAATCGGAGTAATGGTTAAGTCTCAGACTGAGCGTTTACTTGCTGATCTTGAAAAGTCACAAAAAGAAGGCGCTGAAGCTTTTGCTAAGCAGGTAGCTTTGCTACAGACTGATATCAAAAGTAAGGACGAAGAAATCCGTTCTATCTTAGCAGCTAGAGACAACAAGATGCATTATGGCGATGAAAGCGCTAAGAGTGCATTTACATCTAAAGAAATCGAAGATGCTTATATCCTTGCTAAAGTATGCAAGAAGGACCTTTTTGATACTAAGTTTGGTAGAAAACTATCAGAGAAAGCAGTTAACGCTTCTTCTTCTGGCCAGGTTTCTTCTGATAAGTACGAGCAAGAAGTAACTTCTAGACTATATGAGTCTATGAAAGAAATGCTTACTGTACAGCCATTGTTCAGAGAGATTCAATTGAACTCTGCAACTCAAATTTTGCCAATCAATCCTAATTCAACAAGTGCTGGTTGGGTTGACGGTGCAAACTATGGTGCTGCTGCAAGTACTGGTGCTGAACTTACTAAAGCATTGACTGAAATCACACTTAATACTTTCAAGCTTGCTGGTAAGTCTTACATCACTGATGAAACAGATGAAGATGCAATCATACCTATCCTTCCGTTACTACGTGACCAGTTGGTAGAAGCTCACTCTTTAGCTATCGACAGTGCGTTTATTAGCGGTTCTGGTGTTGCTAACAACCCTACCGGTTTGATCACTCGTGCCATAGCTACTGCGGGTAGCGCTGTTTCAGTTACAACTGCTAAAGCAGATGGTTCTGTTAAAGTTACAGCTAAAATGTTACTGCAAGCTAGACGCGGTCTAGGACAGTGGGGCTTGAGCATGAAAGACTTAGCATTGGTTGTTTCTATGGACGCTTATTGGGATCTTTTAGAAGATACCGAGTTCCAGAACATCAATGAAGTTGGTGCAATGGCTACTAAGAAAACCGGCCAAGTTGGTATGGTTTACGGTATGCCCGTAATGGTATCTACACAAATGCCTACTAAAGCTGTAAACGCAGCGTATGCAATTATTGTAAATACTAAGAACTTTGTTGCTCCACGTCTACGTGGTTTCAACATTCAAAGCGACTACGATGTTGAGAAGCAACGTAGAGTTATCGTATCAACCCAGAGATTGGGCTTTAACGATATCATCGCTAATCAAGGTGTGGCAATCGCGACTTACGCAGCGGCCTAAAACCTAAAGTTATAAGTCCGGGGTAACCCGGGCTTATTTTCATATGCTTTTTAAAGCAGAGTATATGAAAATAAGAGGAGGTAATATGGCTTTAGTTACATTGGAAGAATATAAAGAATACTATAAAATAAGTAGTGCCGAAGGAGATGACAGACTATCCTCTATGATAGATTTAGTCAGTGAACTTGTAGAAGTTTATCTTAGCAGAAACATAGCATCAGAGGTCTACTCTGATGTGTACTTGGAACTTTTAGGAAGCAGTGTTTACACTCCTAATTTCCCTATAGAGAGTATATCTTTACTAGAATACTTCGACAAGTCTACAGAGACTTGGGTAGCAATAGACTCTGCAAATTACTTTGTAGAGGAAGATAATGGTATCATTGAGATACTAGATTCATCTATACTGTCCCTAATATCCGGTAAAAGACGTAAGCCTGTAAGGGTCTCTATGACTGCGGGTTATTCAATAGTACCTTCAGACTTAAAGTTGGCTGTTTTTGACTTAATAACTTATTACAATAAACGTCAGCAGACACCTGTAAGAAATATGTCTGGTCAGGGTGTTGATACTACTGCAGGGTTAAATGGATCTGAAATGCCTGCCCATATAAAGAGGGTACTAAGCCTGCACAGGCTACCTGCATGAGTAACTCCTCACTCTCTGAATTTTTAATGTCAGTAGCGGACGAGTACATGCGTAAGGCTCTTTATGACGATTTCAAAAAAGAGGCGTATAAACATACTCATTATTTTAGTTATGGAAGACGCAAGTCAAAGAGTATGTTTACTACTAGCGATGGCAAACGTTACTCAGCCAATGTTTATAACATCATAGTAAAAGCTATAAGATCTCACCCAGATGTTAAAAGTAATTTGTACAGACCTAGTGAAGACGAAAAATTACCTCCGGGACTAAATAGAGCCACCACCTTAGAATTTAATAACTTTGCTGCCTCAGCAAAGGTTATATCGGCTCTTAAAGTACTAATCGCAGAGGCACTAGACGAGTTATATACTATATCTAATGACGAAGAAATAAAAACCTTATCGAATAAATTTTCGGATAATGACGGTAAATATATGCATAGGGGTCATGTAACAGGCACCCTAACCCAAAAGAACGCGTATAACAGAGATAAGTTCTCCCTGAGAGAGGGGGAAATACGTAAGGCACTTGGCGGAACTGCACTATTAAATAGGTCCAATGCACTAGTAAACAGATTAGTACAGCTTGACATGAGTATGCACTCAAATAAGAAGCTGACCTCTAAAGGTGTACTTGCTAACGAGTATTCTATTCTGGTATTTGAGTATGGTAAAGGTAAGGATGGTAATGCATCCACCGGCTCCCAAGCTAGAAATACTACTATAAAGCTAAGAAACATTCTAGTCGCAAACCTAGAGAAAATGGCTCTTAGATTAGAAAGTTCTCCGTCTAATATGAAAATGATAGAAGATCATATTTCAGATACTCTACATGGGAAAAAGACTACTAGGAAGTACTCTGGTAAGTCCAAGAAAGTATCTCGCAAGAAAAAATTCAAAGTAAATACCCAAATTGTTAAGTTAAAAAAGACAATGGCAGGGTCCAATACTGATGATGAGCAAGAAGTAACCAATTACATCGGTATACGCAACCTAATAAATGCTAGCCTACCAGATGTAGTGCGAGCTAATATGGGGTCACCTGCGCTGAACAACAGAACAGGACGATTCGCAAATAGTGTTAAAGTAGAGAGCATCGCACCTTCCAGAGGTAGGCTTATCTCTATATTTTACTCTTACATGAATAACCCATACCAAACTTTTGAACCCGGGTTCGCCCAAGGATCCTCTGACAGAGACCCCAGGAACGTTATTAGGAAATCTATAAGAGAGATAGCTTCTGGACTTATGGAAGAGAAATTTAGGTCCTACAAGGTTACAGGAGGTAATACAGAATGAGCGCTCGATCTAGTATAGTCGACAAACTAGTTAATCTCTTAAAAGAAATTGATGGTACTGGGGATTATAACACCAATGTTTACGGAAACGTAACAAAGAGACTATTATTTTGGGATGAGGTAACAGATTTTCCTCACATCTCCGTAGTAGCTGGCTCCGAAAGCAGAGAGTATAAACCTGCTAGTTTTAAATGGGGCAGGTTATCTGTTTCCTTAAAGGTTTATGTTCACAAGGAAGACCCAGTAGCCGCATTAGAAGATTTACTAGTAGACATTGAGAGGCTTATAGACTCACATAACACTATAGACTTTGGTGCTGGAACTACTCAGGACATACGACTTACAAATATAGAAACTGATGAAGGATTGCTAGTACCTTATGGTGTTGGCGAAATTAACCTTCAAATATTATACGAAGTACCAAACTAATTACTACGAGGAGTAGTTAAATGTCATTAAATTTACAAAGAAATACTAAAGTCTACATAACCGATAAGGCACTACGAATAGCGGATGGAGATTTTAACGCGAGTAATACTTGGGAACTTCCTGTATTGGAAGGTTTCACTTTCTCGCAAGCACAAGACTCAACACAGATTACAGTAAACGAGGCGGGAGCATCCCCTATACGTGGATCCACCACTTTTAACACTTCTCTGCAGCCAGCTGAATGGTCACTATCTACTTATATTAGATCTTACGTTGCAACTGATTCGGGAGTTCCTACAGACTCAGTTCAGGTAATTGACGCTATTATGTGGCATGCTTTGGCCTCTAACCAGGCTCCGGCTTTTGACCCTGATTCAGCAAACACCATTAAAGGTCAGTTAGCATCATTTAATGTAGACTTTGCATCCAGTAATGCACACGTGTTGCGCGAGTTGGAAATGTACTTTAAGATTGAAAACGTGTGGTACCAAATTGATGGTGTACAGGTAAATCAAGCTGAGATTGACTTCTCTATTGACGGAATCGGACAGGTTACATGGACTGGTCAGGGAACCAATTTAACTGAAGTAGCAGCACCTAATATTGTAACACCTGTAGATGGTTTAGCAACTGATTGGGTAAATAGAGATACTGCAGGTACTTATTTGACTTTCCCTAATACAGCTACTTATATTAAGAATAAGTTATCTACTATAAGTCTTACCGCTTCTTCTACAAACCCTGAAGACCCTGACCAAGTGTACTCAGTACCGGTTACTGGTGGCAACCTTACCATAACAAACAACATAACCTTCTTGACTCCTAGTACTTTATCCGTTGTAGATAAGCCTATTGGCTCATTCACAGGAGCTAGGCAGATTAGTGGTTCATTGACTTGTTACTTGAATACTGGCGCAGGTAACTCTGCCTCATTACTAAAAGCATTAGCTGATACATCAGCTGTTAAAAACTCTTATGCATTGGTAATCAATGCAGGTGGAGAGACATTAGGTAATCCTGTAGCTATCTTCTCTATGCCATATGCTCACCTTTCAGTTCCCGCAATTGAATCTGCCGACGTTATCGGACTAAATATCGAATTTGCTGCTCAAGGGCAGTTAGGTGTAGATAGTACTGATGAACTTACAGTTGCTTTCGAAGTAGCTAAGGCATAATAAAACCAGGCAGTTGAGGGCGTTCAGCCCTCTTCTCCAAGACCCTCCTAAAGAAAAACTTATGCAACTAAAAAATCTTATCGTAGAATCCCGCCTTGTTGATGTAGAATTCCCCGGCCTTGAAGGCTTTATTGTGAAGGTTAGCCATATCGGCAAAGAAACCTTAATGAATATGCGCACTAAATGCGTCTCGAAAAAATTCAACAGAAAAACAAGACAACCAGAAGAAGACTTCGACCTAGAGCTATTCAACGAATTATTTGTTGAAGCGGCTGTAAAAGGTTGGAGCGGTTTAAAATACAAGCACCTAGAAGACTTAATTGTAGTAGATATAAGTGAACTAGATGCTGAAGACGAGTTAGAGTTTTCAATTGAGAATGCTGTATTATTGATTAAGCACTCAAGTCATTTTGATACTTGGATCAGTGAGGTGATCTCTGACCTAGATACGTTTCGCACAAAGTCAAAGAGTGCAACTGTATAAAAGTTTAGAAAGACTACTAGACAACCAAGCTTTAAATATCTCTAGAGAAACATATCTAGAGATAATAGCACAAACCGGTGAGGAGTACGATGAAAATCGTGCTCCCCCCGACATTGCTGAATTACCCGTAGAAGTACAAATTGCTTTTCAACTATACCAGCACTTGCCTTCTATAGTTGGCGGAATGGGCGGTTATATAGGCAAGGATTGGGCAAGTTTACCCATGTTATTTGAACTATATAAAGTGCCAGATGAAGGTAGAAAAGATACGTTTGAGATACTATCCTGGCTGGATAATAAAAACATCCAACAGATTAACAAGCAACAAAAACAGAATAGCAAACGTAAAAATTAATTTCAGGAGATTCCTAAAGTGGCTGGAAAGAACACAGTAAACGTAAGCGTAAAGGTCACGGATAAAGGCCTACAAGAAACTACTAGAAAGGTAGATAAACTAGGCAAGGCAGTAAAAGGCTCTGGAAAGCAAGCTAAGAAAGCTAAGACAGAGATAGAAGGATACCACAACGCCCAGGGAGTTGCAAACAGTTCCACTAGAAGTGGTACTAAAAACTTTGCTAAACAATCTCAGGGACTTGGCGGTCTTGTTAAGGCTTATGCAACAACTGCAGCTAACATATGGGCTATTACAGCAGCCTTTAGTGCATTGCAAAGAGCAATGGACGTTAAAATTCTAGAAGACTCTATGGCCACTCTTGACCGTGCTAAAGGTACCAACTTGGTTGGTATGGCTAAAGCTTTAAAAGAGGCTGCTGGCGGAATGATAGGATTTGAAGAAGCCGCACAGAAAGCCACTACAGTTATGGCCGCCGGTTTCGGACAGACAGAGTTAGTGGGACTAGGTAAAGCAGCTAGAGCTGCGTCTCAAGCACTTGGTAGAGACTTTGGAGACTCGTTAGATCGTATGATCCGAGGTGTTATCAAGGCAGAGCCAGAACTACTAGACGAGCTAGGTATCATACTTAGACTTAACGATGCTTCTAAAACGTATGCAGATACTATGGGCAAGAGTGTCAGTGAGTTATCTACTTATGAAAAGCAGGTAGCAGTAATGAACGAAGTTTTGGCGCAGTCCGAAACTAAGTATGGAGCACTTATAGCCTCACAGGATAAAGTAAACCAGTTCACAAGATTACAAGCAACTGCCACAGAAGTACTAAACAAGTCTCTTGGCGCCATGGCAGAGTACCTATCCCCTCTAGCTAAATACTTCTCTGATAATAAAACTGCCCTTCAAGCACTTATGGCAGTTTTTGGTCTATTCATTTTCAAAATGGCAATCCCAGGATTATCTTCTTTAGGTTCTAAACTAGCTGCTACGTCCTCAAAATTTGACGACATGGCGGAGAAATTTTATGGCAGAGCCTCTCAGCTGAATCGCTCTAGTATAGACATGCAAAAGACTATGAGTTTAAAATCCGGTAAAGCATCGGAGACTATAACTGCCCAGATAAAAGAACTAGACAAGAATGGTAAGCTAACTGCTTCCATGAAAGCTAAGCTTGGTACTTCACTTAAAAATGGTGCCCTACTAACTCCCGCTCAAGCTAAGTCTGTAGGTAAGAATATTACTCAGTCTTACAACGAAGCTTTTAAGAATGTGGATCCAAATGGTATTGTTTCTAAGGGCGTATTTGAAGGTACATCTAGAAAAGTTTTAGAGAGACAATATGTAGCCCATAGACAGGCTATGAATACTCTAAACAATCAAACTACCACCGCTGTTACTAGGATGAGAAATGGTTTTGTTTCATCAATAACTATCATAAGAGGTCAGTTCGCTCAGTTAAGATCAGACATATATTCTACGCTAGCTTCTGGTACTGTAGGTTTCTCGGCTATGGGAGCGGCTATATCTAGCAGTGGGCTACTATCAGGACTAAAGCTATTTGTTTCGGGACTTGGTAAAGCTACCGCAGAAATGACTACTATGGGCACAGTAGCTTATGCCACTGGTGGAGCTATTAAATTCCTAGGTTCAGCACTAATGAGTGCAATGAACGCAGCATTTATGTTGTACGCAGCATTTCAAGCTTACAAATTTATAAGTGAGTATTTTAAATCTGACGAAGTTAAAGCGTATGAGAAGGCCTTAAAGGAAGTTAAAGAAGGATACGATGATGTAAAAGTTTCAGCTGAAGGGTTCAGTTCTACTCTATACAAGCTACAGAAACTTACAGTCTCGTCTTCATTAGAATCAGTTCAAAGCACAGAACTTCTAGTTAATTCTTACATACAAGCTTCAGATGCTATAACTACTCAGATATCCAAAATAGGGGCACTTATACGTGCTAAGCAGAAAGACGCTGCAGCTACTACCGCAGCAGCTAGGGCTACTCTAGAGGCAACTAAAGCAGCTTCTAAGGCTAGAGCAGACGCAGCAGCAGCAAATACTACTAGTGCTACTGGTCAAAGAGGCGGCACTGTAGGGGTTGTCAACCCACTTCTGCAGGCGGCAAATACACTTGAAGACGGTGGACCTATAGGGATACAAGAGAAAAATCTAGCTGCAGCAGAAGCAGCAGAAGCCGCTATAGTGGTATCAGATGCTGCACTGGCATTGTTAGACACAACAGAGCAGTTTTCTGGAATATGGAACTCTTTTAAACTGTCTGTAAAAGGTACCGAAGGAGAGTTAGGGGTACACTTTCTTGAAAAAGATACAGCTAATATAACTGTATCGCAAATAGAGCAGGTATCAAAAGCCTTCACAAACTTTATGAGTGTAGTTAAGGCGGAGAATCAGGCAGTAAAGAACAGCATGACACAACTGCTAGCAGTAGGACCTGATGCAGCTAGTAAATTAATTAAGTCTATAATACCGTCAGGAAATTCAACAGACACATTACTTAATAGTGTATCTGATGTAATAGACGCTGCAGATATGGGTAGAGAAGCAATGCAACAAATGCTTCTTGTTAGACCTGAAGATGTTAAGAAGGGTAGCGTAATTCAGCAAATAAATGAGTTACGTAATATGATGGCTTCTATAAATGGTGATCCAATACCTATACCTCTTGAGGATAAAGATGTTGTATCAACTGCTCATGCTTTAGTATATTTAAGCGAAGAAATTTCTCAATCAGGTGATATACTGGAAGACGTTAGAGCTAAGTTCAGGGAGCCTTTAGTATTAAAGATTAGTTCTGCGGCTGCCAAAAACGCTTTAACTAGTAACTTAGCTATATTAAAGGAAAGTCTACGACTAGCTAAAAACTCTAAGGACTCCACGGAGAAGACCAGACTAGTAGGAGAAGGTACAGCCGCTGTAGCTAATGAAGAAATTAGAATTAGTGATACAGGTTTTGACAAGCAGATAGCAGCAAAGAAAGCAGAGTTGTCTAGGTCTGTAAATGACATGGAAAAGCGCAGACTTGAGGATGATATTGTCAATCTTAAGCGTGCTAAAATAGTTGAACAAGACAAGATAATACAGCTTAGAATGTCCGGAGTACTAACAGCAGCAGATCAGGCAGCTCTAGCTACCTCTAGAGAGGAACTTAATACTGTAGCTAGTCTTGAGGACCAATACACTTCTCTACTTAGAACTAAAGAAGATTTAGCTTGGCTTACTGAACAAGAATTAAGATTACTTAAAGAAACTGGTGCTGCAGCTAATAGAGCATACAATAGTATGAAGCAACGCTACCAGTCCGAGGCTCTTGCTCTTGAGATAGCACACGGTAAGTACACTGGTGCTGAAAAACAAAGAGCTGCGCTTGAAAAAGTAAAATTGGCAAACGCTCAAAGAACTCTAGATTTGACACGCCAGATATACCAAGCGGAACTTGCTCTTTCTGCTCTTAAGATTAAAGAGAGTGAGTTGATTAAACTTGGGTCTAATAGATCATCTTCACAGGATCTTGAGTTAGCTGATGTTCAGAATCAAATAGTAGATGCAACAGCTAGTAAGTCTCTATTGGAAAAGACTGACCCTAATATAGAAAGTCAGAAAGGAATAGATGACGCTATACTACAAAATCCTCAAACAATCACAGAAGGTTGGAATTCCGCCTTAAGTGAATTGGCGCAGAAATCACAATCTGTTGGTGCAGTAATTCAAGAGTCTTTAGGATCTGCATTTGAAGGATTGGCTAACTCTATAGCTGAGTCTACGTGGCAGTTCGGAGAGATGTTAATATCTGGTGAGATGAACACTAAGAAACTTGGTGAAGCATTTGGTAACATGGCTGCTGACATAGTGAAAGATATCACTAAGATGATAATGAAGCAGATAATACTAAATGCTCTAACTGGTGGTCTTGGAATGCTTGCCGGCGGAAGCGGACCTAGTTTTGCACCTAGAACTGCGTCACCTGGTGGACTTGGTGGTGGGATACCAAAGTTTGCAGAAGGTGGAGTAGTTAACAAGCCTACAGTAGCTCTATTTGGAGAAGCAGGCGCAGAAGCTTTCGTACCTCTACCTGATGGAAAAACAATTCCGGTAACTATGGATAACTCTAGCGTAGGCGGTATGGTTAACAATACCAATGTAACTGTTAATGTGGCGTCAGATGGAACTTCTACCATGAAGGATACCGGAGCAAAAGATTTAGGTAAAGCAATAAGTTCTGCTGTTCAGCAGGAGTTAATAAAACAGAGCAGACCTGGTGGTCTTCTCAATAGATAGGGGTAGAATATGGCAACTGTTTTTAATTATATCCCTTCTAGGGGTTTCGCCAGAGCTACAGCAGTCTCCTTACGGGAGGCTGCTTTTGGCGACGGATACTCTCAAAGGGCTCCAAAAGGTGTAAATAACGTTAGGCACACCTGGCAGCTAAATTTTGAGAATAGACCCGACTCCGAGGCTAACGATATTCTGGCCTTCTTTGAAA
>Ga0102816_1000577_pt1 | contig 14172 bp, 6 predicted proteins | sample ColrivemetaGS545_FD_84509 | JGI IMG/M metagenome (GOLD analysis project Ga0102816, IMG submission 84509) | Estuarine microbial communities from the Columbia River estuary - Flood tide non-ETM metaG S.545 | ecosystem: Environmental > Aquatic > Marine > Intertidal zone > Estuary | place: USA...
CCTTTTGAGCCTGCTTTTATTTTGTTAAACAGGTTCTTTCGCATAGTGGGCTTAGTGTAGTTACCCGCCTTATTGACTGTTGATTTCTTTTTAGCTGCCATATCACTTCTCCCTCTGTACGCCTTTAGCCTTTTCTACTGTACGCATAGCTCCCAAGCCTAACATGCCCATCAACACCGGCATCATTTCAGACAAAGCTACCAGCGGTATGATGATGTCAGAATTGGATAGAGCCAACGCAAAATTAGCCATCGGGATAACAATGAAGTTACCCGCCATGCCAGCCACGCATACCCAACCCACAGCAGGCCGCCAGCCAGCGACAAACATGTTCTTATGTGCCGCCTCAACCTTATTAACTTCAAGCTGACCCTTCGCAAGTTCCTGTGCGTGTTTCTCTGCCATCGTTGAAATCTGGAAAGCAATTGCATTCTTAGCGTCTTTATCCTCTATAAACTTATCAAGCAGCCCAGTAACAGGGCCAATCAGTGAACTTAAAATACTCATATACTACCCCTCAATACAACCACATTACAGGAGGTTTATCACCACTCCGAGAGCGGTTATCAATATGGACAAAGACACTGTGTATTCCAATGCCTCCAAATCCCATCTTGATAGCTTCCTTAACAATCGTGTACCTCTGTTGTGCCGAACTAATTTTAATGTCTGATGCAATGCCTTGACCATGTGTTCCTACTTTCTCCTTACGTTTTTCGATAGAGTGATTAGGACTTCTGTAACCACTTGTTATAATAAACGGAAAGCCACACGCCTCCCGTAGTTCGTCAAGCTTGTGTATAAAGTCCCTTGACATCTCGTTTTCGCCAGTTTCTTGGCAGTTAAAGTCTTCTATTTTAAAGTATTTAAAAGTGCTCATTGTCCTAAGTCTCCTAGTGTGCCTACAAAGATTTTACTTTTAAATTCATTTCCTTTATAGTTGCTTATCCATTCTCTTAACTTTGCATACTCATCAGGAACAACAGAACTAATCTGTCTTTCTAACTTGCTGAAGTCATAAGTATCAGTAACATATACTTTATCTCCCTCAACTAATATGCCTCCTCCACCTACTGAGAATGCAGCTTCTTCGGTCGGAGTAATATCGCCGGTCTTCATGCGAGCTTCAAGGCCATCACGCTTTCTTTGCTCCGAGCTGCCTACCTGTGCTCTTACATTAGACTCCTTTAAGTTATAATCTCCATAGTCAATGTTGCTCTTTCCTTTTGACAAAGCGTTTGCCACTGCAAAGGCCAGTGCATCAATAACCTGTGGGTTATAATCGTCTTCTGTCTTATCTCCAGAAAAAGGATTAAAGAACGCAATCAAGTTTTTAGCTACTTGAGTTCCAGAAGCTTTATAAAGTCCCTTTAATGTATCAACAAGAGTCTCTTGGTCTTCTAGCTGCTTCTCAGTTGTCACCTCTACGCCTTTAGGTTTAAACTCAATGGCTGGCATAGATAACTCTGGAACCGCTGTAGACCCTGCTGTGTTCTCTCCTGTGCGACCCTTAGAACTAAAGTCAACGCTAGGTAAACTAACATCTGAAAGCTCGGGAGCTTCTGGAGCGTTAGCTTCACGCACTTGCTCCATAGTCATATCACCCATCAATGATGTAGGTCTAGGAGCTTCTGTAGTTCCAGCAGTGCTTTCTGCTGTACGTCCCTTAGAACTAAAGTCCATAGAAGGCATTTTAAACTCAGGTAATTCAGAATCAACTCCAGAAGTAGTTCCAGCCGTGCTTTCTGCTGTACGTCCCTTAGAACTAAAGTCAGTGCTCACCATCTTCCTAAGCGCTGAGAGGGTTTTACTTACCCCGCCGGTCACAGATTCTTTAGCTTCATCAAAGGTTTCTGTAATATTTTCCTTGACACCGCCTAAAGTTTCTGTTATACTCTCTGTAACATCCGCTTGAGCACCACTTACTTTTGTTAATATACTTTCTTTAGGTTCAGCTACAACAGGTTCAGCTTCTTTTACTTGTTCTGCTTTGAGTGCAGTAGCTTCTTCTGCCTTGGGTTCAAACCTAAGAGTTTGTCCAGCGTAAATTTTATTAACATCTTTAATGTCGTTCATCTCAGCTATTTCAGAAACACTCAAGCCTTCTCTTCTAGAAATAGCTGAAAGAGTATCTCCAGACTCTACTACATAACCGCCTTCAGCAAACATTTTAAGTCCACGGTTAATATCTTCGCGCATCTCATCAGTAATTGTTAAGGTAGGCAGCTCTACAACTTTATCATTACGGTCGTACTTAACCATCTTAATATCTACACCATACTTCTTAGCAAATTCTCGCTTCCAAATCTTTTGTAGGGTGCCGTCATAAAAGTCCATGTACTTCTGACCGCCTTGCTTAAAGGTCATGGGCTGTACAAGTGCGTAGTCTCCTAAGTCATCGGGGGTTGTAGCTAGTAGTTTGTCTGTATTTTCTTTTCCAATAAGCTTAGGTAGTTTTTCAACGCCATCCTCATAAGAATCAAAGTTAACTAAAAAATCACCCATGCCATCTTCGTCATTTCTAATGCCTTGTACTGACCAACCCGTGCTGTCTTTACCAGCCTGTTTATAAAATATAACTTCGCTGATGTCGCCTACCTTTCTATTTCTTTCAGCCTGTAAACGCCCAGTAGTTAAAGCAACTTGGTCGTAGCCCTCTTCCGCTGCTACCTTCATAGCTTGACGGAGGCCGACAGCTCCCCACTGCTTGTCCTTTTTAAGTGGAAGGTCTGGAACATCAGACGAATCAAATACTACGCCTGCATTTTGAGCGTCTGCTAAGAGTTCATCTAATAGTTTATCTTTTTCTTCTTCAGAAAGTTCCGAGGCATGTATTTTCTGCCTACGGTCTTCCAGCTCTTGTTTCTTTAAAGCTTTTGCGTTTGCCTTTTCTTTTGTTAAATAACCTGCACCTCCTTTACCACCAGCGGTTTGATGAGCGTCCGACTGTATCTCATCAACTAATAAAGTTTTAGTAAACGCATCGTCAGCTTGGTCAATGTTAGCCAGCCGCACATGAGCTATTTGGTTTTTACTAGCTGGGTGATGTACAGTGTGTTGATAATCTAGGTCAACTTTCTTATACTTATCTGGAATTGAGATTACAAGCTCACGATAGTTTTGAGTGTTTCTGCCTTCAAACGAATAGTCCAAGTGTACTTCTTGAGTTGCAAAATCTCCTAATCCTCCGGTACTTGCCTGCCACTCATCCATAAGCTCAACATACATTTCGTCCCAAGCATCAGGGTCTTCGTCTAGCAAGTCGTCCATCATCTCACGTTCAAAAGGTTTGTTTTCATCAAGCCAGTTTTCAAAGAGCGCTATTTCTTCATCTTCGTTTCCAGTAAGTGTAGGCATATCGTCTACTGCTTCTATCTCTTGAGGTCTGCTTCGACCTACCTGAACTTCAAAGTCAAAGTCATTCTCTTCAAAAAACCCTTGAACTTCTTCTTTAGTTACGGGCTTATCATTTCCAAAGCGTTCTGTAGCGCCCATCCAGTTTAACTCATCTGGCGTTACCTCTTTCATTTCGTTTAAGAACGATTGTCCAGCCCGAGGCTTTTTGCCTTGGAGTTGTTGAGCAGCTTTCTGTGCTTCGCTATAAAGTCCAGAAGCCTTCTTAGGTGCAAAAGCTTTTTGAACTCCTCGCACAATGCTGCCTGTTACGTATGCTTGACGAGGGTCTGTGGAATCAAACGCAGCAGAAGTAATTAATTTAAATTGCTCGGGGTCAAAAAGAATATAAGAATACTTAGACTCTTTCTTAAAACCGTATTCAATTTCATTTACATACTTAATAGAATCAAAGCCTAAGTCCTTCAACATCTCTCGAAAATCAATAGTTAACTCGTTTTTCATTAGCTGATGCTCTAAAATATCTACAATGCTTCTTGTAGGTTCTTGCTGTAAAGCAATAGCACGTTCACGTAAACCTCTCAAGCTTGCTTTAGTATCTTCAGTTATCTTGCCTCCTGATTTTTTAATGTTTAAAAACAGCTCGTTCGTGCCTTCTGTTTTGCTTAATATTTTATCGGCTGCCCAAGTGTCAACCGCTGTTTCGCCTCTGTATAACAAGGGGTTTTTAACACTAATGTAGCCCTCTTGCGTTTCAGTAGGTGTAATCTTTTTGTCTTTAAGCTTAGCTACCTGCTCAAGTCTTTTAAGTTCGTCTTCATAAGAGTCTTGCTGTAGTCTTTTATCCTTAAAGCCCATATACGTGTCTTTTGCCTTCTCGCCATCATACACATCAAACACAGCATCACGGAACTGAATAGTTTTAGCTACGCCTCTAGTGCCTGCATGCATCCCTATTTCACGAGAAAACGCAAAAGAAATATTATACTCTCTATCTTTAAAAGTGCTGATAGTTCGGAACACCGACTTTTTCTCAAAAGAATCTTTAAGGTGTTTCTGTAGCGCTGCTTCTCGTTCAGCTTCTGACAAAGAAACGTCTGGCTTTTTATCAGAGTTTATTTTAGGAGCTTTAAATTTATTAAAATTTACTTTTCCATTAGCTGCAATTTTAATAATCGCATCTCTTGCAATAATAGGAGCGCCTGCTTCGGATACCAAAGGCTGTTCATTTTTAACAAACTGAGTTAAAATTTCATGCGTTGCGTCTAAACTGTCTTCATCAAACAAAGCTTCTTTTGCTTTGTAACGGTCAGCCTCAGACACTTCAATGTTAACACTGTCATAAGCTTCTTTAATTTCTTGAAGGTCTTGAAACACAGAACTCTTAATTGTTTCTTTGCTGCCTTTCAAATCTTCAATTTCGTCAATAGTCTGCAATGCAAAGAGTTGGTCATCCGTGTAACCTAGTTCTTTTTGATAAGCGCTTAAATTTTCTTGTGCTTTTATAGGGTCTGTTTCGTCTAAAGCTTTCTTAAAGTTCACGCTGTTTTCTGCGTCTTCTAAAGTTCCTATTCGAGAATTAAACATAGTAGCAATATTTGCTTCAGCCAACTCTGCGGCTGTGTCTGCATCTAAAGCTATATCGCCTTCGTTTAACTTTAAAGAAATAGAACCTTCAAGTTTATCAGCAGTGTCTCTGACATAGTTAAAATCAAGCAGTCCTTTAGTTGAGCTTGTTATTGTTCCAGCGACATCTCCCGACAACGCAATAGGCAAGCTTTCTTCAAGAGCTTCGTGGCCTTTCTTTTGAAACAAGCTTACAATTGAAGGAGCTATTTTAGCAGCAACTGAACCGCCAGCATTAAAGCTTACTGCTTTTGGCTGCTCATCAAACGTTTCGATAAGTCCACCAAAGACATCTGTTTGAGCTTCTCTTAAACCTTTTCTATACCTATCAACAGTGCGCTCACCTAAGATTTGTTTTCCAAAATAGCTTCCAGAAAGTAAAGGAACTTTATATCCTATTGTGGGTATAATGCCCTGTTGAATTAAGCTAATTCCGTCTGAAACTGCGGGGCCAAAAGGCATTGCAGCGTAGGATAGATTGCTTCTGGTGTATTTAGTAGCTGTCTGAGCACGTTGGAAGCTATCTAACAGTAAGCCGTTACCGCCCCATCGAGCTATAGCTGCTCCGTAAATTTCATCTAAACTTTTACCTCTTTCACTTTCCCCACCAGTACGGACGTAGTTAGTCCAGCGAGCCATGCCGGTCATAATTAGTCCGGCAGCAGCTAACTTACCACCATTGCGTGTAGGAGCTTTTATAAGCGACTTAGCAGCACCCTTCAGCACAGTGTTTGTAAACGCTGCGGGATAGCTAAGTAACTGAAAGAACACAGCAGTCTTAGGGTTAGAAAAAAGGAGTGGCTTTAAGCCTGACATTGCAGTAGGCTGCAACACTACAGAGTTCGTATAACGTGCAACGCCTCCTAAGAAATCGTTTTTGTAGAAGTCGTCTGTTCGTTTAGCTCCTGCGTTAAACCAAGAAACAGCCTTTTTAGCATCAATGCCTAGTTCAGCTAGTTCGCCTGCTAACACTTCACCGGCTTTATCCATAGGTTGATTCTTGTAACGGACTGCCAGTTTTTCAATGTTTTCGTTTACTAAGTTTTTTCCACTTGAGTGAGATACGTTTTGTACAAACTTAGTCCACTGGTCGAGCATGTTTAAACGAAAGAACTTATTGCTTGCGTTCTGCAAACCAACAGTCATCAGCTCATCACCCGCTAACCTGTCTCCTACCTGTGCAAGAGCTTGGTCTACGTGCAGACTAAAGTTACGCATTTCAGTCAGGGCTTCTTTAGCATTGAGGCCATGATTAGTCATTAAATCTGACTCTAAGTTCTTAGTTATCCTGTTATGCGATTGCTCTATAGCTTCGCCAAACCCTTTAATAGAGTTACGAACACCGGCTTTGCCTACGTTTAAAAAAACTTCTGTTAAACTTGAAAGGGTGGCCATGCCTAGAAGAGCTACCCGACTAGCAAAACTATACGTATCTACAGCAACTTGAGTCTTGTGGCCGTAACGCTCCATACCCTCACCTGTTGCAGTTCTGTACAGCTTTTCTATCTGACGCTCAATTTTAGGCGTAAATGTTTCACCCGCTTCTGTCATCTCTTCTTTAATTCTATTAATGTAAAAGCCTCGGAAGTCATCGTAATTACGCACACCCAACACACGGTGCTTAGCGATAGACTTACCATACTGAAAAGTGTAGGCGTGTAGTGTTCCTAAAACATCATTGTTTAAAAACTTTTCAAAATCAGCATCGTCACCAATTGTGTTAATTTTTCTTTTAGCAGAGAAGAAATGACCACCGCCACCTCCTGCGTCTACTTGGTTCTTAACGTCCAGCATGTTTTTTACTGTTCTTCTAGCTGCTGCTGGAGACATGTTTGCTTTAGTTTTAAATAACTCTACAAGTTCATCTTGGTTTTCTTCGATAGCTCGGCGGTTCCATTGACGAGGAACATAGTTGCCTTTAAGCTTGTCAATAACTTTTATTTTAGATAAGTCAATACCCATCTCGTTGTAGAGTTCTTTTATTTCTAAAGATGCTTTATTGATTGCAGCGTTAGTTGCGTCATCAAAGTATTCATATTTAACAGGCTTGCTGCTGCGGAGATTTTTACTTAGGGCTGCATTAATTTCTGAAGCAAACTTAGTATCAATTTCACTTAATGAAAGCTTTTCAACAATAGCCCGGAAGCGTTCATTTACTTTCCCGGTGACTTCTCGCTGAACTTCAGACAGGTCTTTAGCTACAACTGCGTCTTGGACTTTATATTTAATTCCAAACTCGTGGCTTAACTTCTTTTGTAACTGAGCAGCAGTTCCTGAAAACTTAGTAATGGGGGACAACACACCCGCAGCCTTACCGTAGAAGTTTCCGCTAATATCAGAAGCTATTGTGTACAGCCCCTGTTTAATTGCGTTTGCTCTTCCTTCGGCTGTAGGCTCATTAGCTGCGGCAGCTCTAATACGGGCTAAGACTTCAGCTTTAGTTTTCTCACCACCACCAATGTCGTCAGTAAACTTCTGTGCTGCTGTGTCCATAGCCTCGCTGTCGTATGCCCTTGCACCAGCGTTGTCTGCACCGTCTACAGTTGTAGCTGTACGGCCTTCTAAGCGCATTGCTTCATCTAGCACATCTCCACTAGACGCAGGCATCCACTCGCCTTCTATCGCTTCGTCATAAGCTTTAGAGCCTTCGGGAATAGACAGTTCTTTTCGAGATTCTGTAGACTCTCTAAATACTTGGTTACCTACCTTAGAGTTTGCATATAGTCCAATGCCTTTAGCAATTCCAAAACCTAATGTGCCACCAATTGCACCGCCTATTAAAGTTTCAGCGGCGCTATAATCTTCTTCACCTTTTATGTCAGCAGAAATGTCCAGTTCTTGCATTAAGTGTCCAGCAACAAGTCCATGACCTGTACCAATAAGCGTACTAGCCGTTAAAGGATTCTTAGCTGTAGCAGCATAAGAAGCTTTAACAGCTTTAGTAAGTGCATTTTGACCAGCTAGTTGAGCCGCTTTTCGAGTTGCTATTGTAACTGCTGTGCCTGCACCAAATGAAACAGTGCCTGACAAAAGACCTCCAATAGTTGCTAAGCCTTCTGGACTAGCAACTACATCGGTTCCGTAATCTAAAACAGCGTCAGCTACTTCGCCAACCCCCGTTATAGATGCCTTGTCCCAGCGAGACTTCATGTTTCTATAAGCCGCTTTAACTTCTTCTGGAGCATCTTTTAACGAGGAGGCAAGGGACAAGGGCGCACCTATACGTGAAGTTAAATCACGCATGTACTCAGCAGGGTCATCGGTTTGGCCCGTTGAAGCTTGGTCTATTGCATAACGCGCAACACTTTGATTCTCAGCTAAATAATCTGTAAGGACTTCAAAGCTTGATAAAACACCTTCGTCCTGTTCCCAATCAGTTACTGAGTAGCCTTCAGGCACAAGCTGGTTTTCGTATTCAGCCACTTGAGTTTCTGTAAGACCTACATCCCAGCTTCCCTGTGCTTCTACTATAGCGAGTGTTTCACCGTATGATTCTTTTGACATTAATTATTATCCTTAAAATAAACTAAACTGAAAACTGATTAGCGCTTTATAAAGCTTTGAGCGATTTACTTAGAGCTTCTAGCCGCTGCTTTCGTCTTTCCTCTACTGATAAAGCTTTTAATTCTTCTGGAGTTCTATTCTCTAGTTCTTCTATCGACTTAAACAGCATCGCGTCTACAGACTTAAAATTGTCCATGTTATATTTTGTTTTGTTTTGGAAAATATTTTTAAAGCCGTCTATATAATTTGCAAAACGGTCGCTTTCTAGATTGCCTTTAAAGTAATTAACGCCACCGTCAACACCATTCTCTCCTGATTCTGCTAGTCTGTTAAACAGTTTATCTCGATTACCTGTGCTCATGTTGCTCAAGGCCACGTACATTTCTTTAGGTTTATTTGCAAGTTGTTCTAAGCTCACATTGCCGTTTTTTAACTTTCCTAGCGGCGAAGAACCAGTAGTCAACTTCTGTATTGCAAACATAGTATCAAAAATATTAAGCTGTCCAATATCAGAAACCCCGCCAGTATTTTCGAGCCTGTCTAAAACTGCTTGCGTGTAAATTTGCCTTCCTGCTTGAGCAGTACCCCAGCCTTCTCTTACAGCTTGTTTGCCAGCAGCTTCAGACTGTCTAATAAAAGCTTCTTCTTTGGCTAATAAAAAAGCAGCGTGGCCCTTCTCTTTGGGGCTGAGGTCGTTATGGGCTGCCGCTATTTGTTTATTAAACGCTTTTATAAGTGGTGTTTTAACTCCTTTACCGGGCATGTTCTGCCACCTTACTTTACCTGCCACTAGCTGCTTGTCCGATATTGCCCCTGCAATGCTTGCAAGGTCAAAGTTGTTGTTCTGTGCTTCAGAAGTAAGAGGCTGCCAACCATCGCCAGTAAGTACCTGCATTGAATGTTTAGATACTAGTTTACCTTCACTGTTTCTAACTCGTTGAACAACAGGAGCTACATGCGAAACCGTTTCGGTGCCTAGCATATCTACAGTTGTTATTTTCTCTATCTTGCCGATTGTAGGGGCAGGCAGACCGCCATCAGCAGGCATCTCGACAGCAATAGCCTTAGAAAGCTGGGCGTTTCTTGTTTGTTTCCAAGTAGAGTTATACGTTTCCTGATACGCCTTGGTTCGTGCAAGAGCATCATTAACCTGCTTGTTGTGTAAGTCAGCATTAGCATTGCCTGTAAGCTTTCCAATTGCAGCCGCAACACCGCCTGTAAGTGTGCCATCGCCTGCTAATTTGTTCATGCTCGTGTTGTATAACTTTAAATTTCCCTCAGCTAAATGTTTTTGAGTAGCAGCAAGTTTATCGTTGTAACCTTTTAATCGGCCATCAAACAATTCTTCAGCTTGCGAGTTAAGAAAAGCTTTGTAGTCTGACTCGCTTCGGTCGCCTTCAGCAAACTTTTTACTGTACTCAAAGTCAATTTCATTTTTAAGGTTGTCCATGACATAACCATTAACACCGCCTTTATATGCAGTAGCAAGCTCGTGCTCTTTAATTACACTGTTAGCATAGTCGTTACCAGTAGTCATTTCAATCTTATTAGCTACCGCAGCCTCGTTGTTTAAGAAAGTGGTCTGGCGCTCCTTCATATAGTTTTCAGCAAGGTTAAGCCCTATTTTTACAGCTCCTGCTTTCCAAAAATCTTTCTTTGCGCGTGAATCAGCTCTTCTTTGTTCTTTAGCGTTTCTTTCTCTAACATCTGCTAAAAGGCTTTCACCGTATGCAATTGAATCTTGTGCCATGTTTATTGTCCTTCAGGTTGTGCCATGAGGCTAGGTTGCGCTGGGGCTTCTGGGGCTGCTTCTTCTACTTGCGGCTCAAGGAGACTTTCCATTGTAGGAAGGCTTTCCATCTCACTCGCCATCTCCTTGGTAATAAATCCTTGAGGAAGCATGCCGTTTTTAGATGCTGCTTCTCTTAGTGTTTCCATTTGATTTTTTTCCATATCAACACCAAACACATCCCCCTCTTCTTCTTCATTGTCAATTATAATGTCGAGGTCTAAACGCTCAGCAAGGGCAATGAGTATATATGCACAAGGCTCAGCCAACATCAACATTAAGTCAGGGTTCCACTTACCTTTCTGAAACTCGTTAAAAAGGAGCACCTGTACAATAGCCATCACAGGCACACCCTTAGAAATTCCAGTCATCAGTGATGCGTAAACAGTTTCTTCAGTTATGAAGTCAAAAAGATACTCAGTACCTTCGTGGACGTTAGTAATCTCTGGAGCTTTCTCATAAGGAGCTGGGTTAGCAGGGTCGTTAGTTAGCGACTGGCCCGGAATAGACCTGCCCATTTTAGACCGCTCTGCGTTGTATAGTTCTTCATCCATTATCGGTTTCCTCCAGTAGCTTGCGCCATTTGCTCTACATACTTACTAGCTCCAAAGCCGTAAGGGTGACCTTGGAAGTAGTTTTCTCCGCTCACTTGAATCTGCATAGCTCTGTCATTAATTTCTGCGGAAGCATAAGCGCCAATATTAGCCTCTTCTTGTTGGGGCGCAACATAAGTGCTAGAGCTTTCAACTTTTTCTACGGGAACAACTGCATTGTATGCACGTTGCTTTATTCCACCTACAACTCCTTCTGCTACAGCGTCAGTTGCGCCTTCAATTGCTTCTTCTGTCACTGCTTGACCTACCGGACGACCATCTAAAAAATCAGTATAGCTTTTTTTAAGTACGCCAGTTGCTTGACTTAAAAGACTCTCTTTTGCAACAGGTACTCCACCGCCTAACGACTCAGTAGCTTGAGTAACATCAGGAAGTCCCGAAACATCAAAGTCAAGAGATTTTGTAGCGTCAGGAAACTCATAGCCCTTTTTCATGGGGCCGACACTATCAACTCCAGTAGCTGTTTTGTTTACTTGCGCTTGTGCTTTTGCTTTTAAATCTGTTTGGTCTTGAGTCAATATTTTACTAGTGCCTCCGATGTCTTCATTAAAGCTATCTAATATAGCGGCTGCGTCTGAACTTACCTTGCTGCTCACTCTGCCCCACGCGCTTTTTTCACCCCCAAAGAAAGTATCAGCCCCACCTTGAAGATAATTAGGCATAACGTTTTCCATTCCCGGAATTTTCTTTAAAGCTGTTTTAGAAAACTCACTAACAAAACTAGACACCCCGTCTGTAACAGTTCTAAACGCTGAGTGTCCTGCCTTTGCAAAGTTTCCTGCGGCTTTAAGCACTGTACCTGCGCCTCGTGCTAAAGCGCTGGAGCTTCCAAGAAGTCCTGCGCCTGAACCAGCTACACCTTGAACTGCCGCTTTACCCACAACCTTGCTAAACATACCTCCAGCTACGTTTCCTATACTTGAAAACATATTACTCATTATAGCTCCAACTGGAGTAAACATTAATGCTATTTGACCCAAAATGCCAATCTTACCCATGAACTTACCAATCTTACCCATAGCAGACTTGATGCCTTTGCCAATGCTTTTAAAGTGGTTTTTAATGCCTTTGCCAAGCTTTTTAAAACCTTTACGAACGCTTTTGAAAAATCCCATTATTTAATACCTTTAGTGTTTAATTATTTAAAGTTGTGGTTGCTGGCTTTACCCAATAGCGCTGTCAAGTGTACGTAACAGGCTAGAAACTTTTGTGGTGTTGTCAGACTTAAACACCTTCTCGTTACCAATAGCTGTAGCTAACAACTGAGCTTTTCGTTGCTGCTCGTTTTCAAAGTTTTGTCGAATGTAAGCGGCTTCATCACGTAACTGCTGCCACAACTGCGTCTGTTCTTGAGATGTTAAGTTATAAGCTATCTGAGCGTTCTGCTGGTTTGCAGAGTTTTGCGCTGCGGTATCAGCTAAGTTAGCTTGTCTGCGCCACTGAACATTAGATTGCTCAACAGCCTGTGCGTTTGCAGCATTCCACTGGTCACGTTGAAAGTCTTGTTGTTCGTTAAACTTAGCAATATCTGTGTCCATCTGAGCTTGGAGCGATTCAGCCTGTAACTCATTGCCTGCATCTATTGCCGCCGCCCTATCTTTTGCAGTAGCGTTGAACTGCTCACGGGCTGCATTTGAAGAAGAGTTATACTGCTCTACTTGAACTCCAAGGCTTGCCATAAACTGCTGCACCTGTTGCTCGTTAGCTGCGCCAAACTGAAGTGCAGCATTCTTAGCTGCGGTATCACTTAATAGGACTTGTTGTTGGTTCTGAGCTTTCATTACATTGGCTTGCTGCTCGTTGCTCAAGTTAGTCATGTCCATCTGCAAGAAAGCCTGTGCATTCTGTACAGCAATCTTAGCGTTCTTGTCTAAGTTAGCCATGTCCATAGTAGCCATTGCGGTAGCGTTCTGCATTGCGGCTTGTTGGTCAGCGCTAAACTTAGTAGCTACCATGCTCTGCATAAACTTACTGTTGGTCAACTCAACCTGCTGGGCTGAATTAAACTTAGTCATGTCTACGTTAGCGACCATAGAAGCGTTTTGTACTGCTCGCTGCTGGTCAGCATTTAACTGAGCTATGCCCATGTCAGCAGCAATCTTGCCCTGAAGCAAATTAGTCTGCATACGGTTATTAAGGTTAGCTAGTTCTGTTTGTTGTCTAGCGTTCATGTTTTCAGAAGATGCTTGATTTAACGCACTCAGGTTAGCTAGTCGCATCTGCTGGTCGTTAGACATGTTAGCCAACTCCATCTGCTGCTTAAAGCCTGCGTTCTTAGCTAGAAAGTCTGCTGCAATCTGTTTGTCCTGAGACGTAGCGTTTTGAACAGCCTGAGCATTACTCTGAGCCATTGGAATAGCACTTTGAATAATTGCATTAAACAGTGCGTCTCTTCCGATGGTTGAGCTGCTCATACCACGCATAGCTAAGTTAGATTCTACTTTAGCTAGTGCGGGTCTAGCCCATGCAGGAACCTCACCGTCTTCCATGCCAGCCATCAAGGTTTCCATCTGAACGCTTACAAGCGCTTCTTGCGGAAGACCGGACAGGGTAGTTTTAATGTCTTCGGGAAGGTCATCAAACTCATCAGCAATTAACTGTGGGTTGTCGGCAAGGCGCGTAGCAATTTCCTTGTCAGATAGTCCTTGAGACTTTAAGTTTTTAATTGCGTTGTCTTTACTGATTGCACGTTTTTCAAGTTGGTTAAACTCATACATGCTCATAATTTCAGCAGCTACGCCGTCTGGAGCAGGCTCGCCTGTAATGGCTTCGCGCTGGGCAGCTTCTGCGCCTTTAGCTTGTTCTACGGTTGCAACCTTGCCGGTTACTTTGTTTACGTAAGCCCCATCACTAATTACAAACTCTTCAACCGCTGCTAAGGCCTTCTTCTCTTCAGCCGTGTCACGCTCAGCAGCTTTAGCTCTTTCTGTAAGCTTAGCGTCATCTACCTTAGCTTGAGCTTCCTCAGATACTTCGCCGATTGCATTTTCGACATCTGTGCCGTACCCAGCCTGCGCTGGGGTGTATGTCTGGCCTTTCATGTCCGTTGGCGCGTTTACTTTAGTAGGGGCTTTCTGAGAACTATAACCTACGCCTGCGGGAGCATCTACTGTACCAGCATAAGTAGTTCCAGCATCGTTAAGCTTTTCAATATTCCTATCCTCAGTAGTATAAGACGCATAACCAGCAGAAACACCTATTTTCTCAGCCGCCATTTCGGGAGCTACATACGTAGGGTTTGTTTGCTCAATGTCTGTTGGAGCACCGGCAGCATTAGTATTTACA
>Ga0102816_1000582_pt1 | contig 14078 bp, 9 predicted proteins | sample ColrivemetaGS545_FD_84509 | JGI IMG/M metagenome (GOLD analysis project Ga0102816, IMG submission 84509) | Estuarine microbial communities from the Columbia River estuary - Flood tide non-ETM metaG S.545 | ecosystem: Environmental > Aquatic > Marine > Intertidal zone > Estuary | place: USA...
AAGACGGGTGTTTCAATTGGATAGAAGTAAAAGAATTTTTTAAAAATTAGATTTGAAACTACTAGTGAGGTAATAAATAAAACACCAAGAAGTAAATATATTCGTTGAGCTAAAACCTTGTCTCTGAGTGTCATAAAAATTTTAGATAAATTCTCCAACAAAGATATAATATTAATTATTCTTTTACTTATTTTGCTAATTCATTATGAAGGAAGTTCAAACTGTTTTAATAGGAATTGGTAGTAACGTAGGAGATAAGCTAAATCACCTTCAATCAGCTATTGATGCTATTCACATTCAGGTGGGAAGTATAATCAAAATTTCGTCACTGTATCAAACTCCAGCTCTTGGATTTGAAGGGGATGACTTTATCAACGGTTGCTTGAAAGTATCGACACAATTAGACGCAGCTCAGGTATTAGAAAAATTGTTAACCATTGAAACTAAGCTAGGACGTGTGCGCCACAAAGATGGTTACTACCACTCTAGAACAATAGATCTAGATCTTTTGTTTTACGGTTCTTTAATTTCAAAATCTGAGTATTTAGAATTACCCCACCCTAGAGCTCATGAGCGTCTTTTTGTTCTTAAACCCTTAACAAATATTGCACCCCACTTTTTACATCCAATTTTAAATAATACAATAGAAACTCTCTTAGAGACATGCAAAGATAACAGTACATTATTGCCTTTAGATATTCGTTTAAAAAACCCAATTCAGAACTTTGATTTCTCAAACTATAATTTCATAGCTATTGAAGGGAATATAGGTGCGGGAAAAACAAGCTTAACTCATATGATATCTAACGACTTTAATGCAAAACAAATTCTTGAGCGTTTTGCTGATAATCCTTTTTTACCAAAATTTTATGAAGATACAACGCGCTATGCTTTTACTCTTGAGATGTCATTTTTGGCCGACCGTTATCAACAGATTTCTGATGATTTGTCACAATTAGATTTATTCAGTGATTTTATTGTGAGTGACTACGACGTTTTTAAGTCACTTATTTTTTCAAAAATCACTCTAGGTGAAGATGAGTTTATGCTTTATAGAAAACTTTTTTATCAAGTTTACAAGGACATTGCAAGGCCTGACATGTATATCTATCTTTACCAAAACACCGAACGCTTACAAGAAAACATAAGACTTAGAGGTCGTGAATACGAACAAACGATTGAGTCTAGTTATCTGGAAAAAATAAATACAGGTTATTTAGAGTTTATAAAGAACCATCCGGAATTTAAGGTTAAAATCATTGACATTTCTAACAGAGATTTTGTAAAAAACCGTATCGATTATCTCTGGATTTTAGAGCAGATTTGTTCTTAGCGTAGTTTACTAAATACGTCCCAAAGGACTATTCCACAACTCACTGAAATATTCAAAGAATGTTTGGTTCCGAACTGAGGTATTTCAATAACTTGATCGCTTTGACTTACAACTTCTTGTGAAACCCCTTTAACCTCATTACCAAAAACAAGGGCATAGGTTTGTTTTTTTTTAGGCTTAAACTCATTAAGCATAGTAGCCTTTTCGGCTTGCTCAATTGACAGAACTTGGATGTCATTTGATTGTAGTTTTTTGACTAGTGCTAATGTGTTTTCAGCGTATTCCCAGTCAACAGACTCAGTACTTCCCAAGGCTGTCTTTTGAATGTCTTTGTGGGGCGGTATTGCCGAAATACCACAGAGGTATATTTTTTGAATTCTAAAAGCGTCACTAGTCCTAAATATGCTTCCAATGTTATTTAGACTTCGGATATTATCAAGGACCACAATGATAGGTGATTTATTAGCGGACTTAAACCCATCCACTGTTAATCGATCTAATTCGCTATTTTCTAACTTTCGCATCCTACTTTTAATTCTTAATTCTTAAGGCTTCATAAAAAGGCTAAATTTAATTACTTTAGCATTATTACATTGATACAAAAGTAAGATATAAAAATCAAAAAACAATTGGGTAAGAACGCTAAGAAAGTCACTCCTTTAATGAAGCAATATAACGCAATCAAGGTCAAGTACCCTGATGCTTTGTTGTTATTTCGCGTTGGCGACTTTTATGAAACTTTTGGAAGTGACGCGGTTAAGGCTTCTAGGATATTAGATATTATTTTGACTAAACGAGGTGCCGGAAGTGAAAGTGAAACTGAACTAGCAGGGTTTCCACATCACTCATTAAACACATATTTACCAAAATTAGTCAAAGCGGGTGAGAGAGTTGCTATTTGCGACCAGTTAGAAGATCCAAAACAAACTAAAACAATTGTTAAACGAGGGGTTACGGAGCTAGTAACGCCTGGGGTCGCTCTAAATGATGAGGTTTTAAGCTCTAAAACTAATAATTTTTTAGCGGCAGTATATTTTGAAAAAACAGTAGGAGTTGCCTTTTTAGATGTCTCGACTGGGGAGTTTTTGACGGCTCAAGGTTCTACTGAATATATAGGCAAACTACTTCAAAACTTCAATCCAAGTGAAGTTTTAATTGAAAAACAGAAACGCACAACTTTTAATGACACTTTTGGAACAAACTTTCATACTTTTTATTTAGAAGATTGGGTTTTTCAGCAGGATTATGCTAATGAGTCTCTTTGTAAACACTTTCAAAGTAAAACATTAAAAGGTTTTGGAGTTGATACTTTATCACAAGGAATAATAGCTTCCGGAGCTGTGATGCATTACTTGGCCGAAACACAGCACCATAAGCTTCAGCACATCACAGCAATTGAACGTATTTTAGAGGATGATTATGTATGGATGGATAAGTTTACTATTCGCAATTTAGAACTTTACAATTCTTACAATGCTAATGCTGTAACATTGATTGATGTGATTGATCATACGATATCTCCTATGGGAGGACGTCTTTTAAAACGATGGCTAGCACTACCATTAAAAACAATTGATAAAATTAAATCCCGCCACGAGGTTGTGCAGTACTTTTTAAATCATGACGACACTCACCTTAAAATCCAAAACTACATAAAACAAGTAGGAGACCTAGAACGTTTAATTTCTAAGGTTGCAACCGCTAAAGTCAATCCTCGAGAGGTCATTCAGTTAAAAAATTCTTTAGAAGCAATTGTGCCTATAAAATCTTTGTCAACTCAGTGCGAAAATTCTGACTTAAGACGTATTGGTGATAAGTTTGAAAGTTGTGAAGTCCTTAGAGAAAAGATCAAGACTACCCTAAGAGAGGAGGCTCCAGTAAATATTTTAAAAGGTAATAGCATTCTGTCCTCTGCTTCTGATGAACTAGAAAGCCTAAGGGATATTGCTCACTCTGGGAAAGATTATTTGGATAAAATGCTGGCTCGCGAAAGTGCAGCCACTGGGATTACCTCTTTAAAAATAGCTTCTAATAATGTTTTTGGATATTATATTGAAGTTAGAAATTCTCAGAAGGATAAGGTCCCAGAAAATTGGATTCGTAAACAAACCCTAGTAAATGCCGAACGATACATTACGGAAGAACTAAAGGAGTATGAGGCTAAAATATTAGGGGCTGAAGATCGAATTCTAGTAATAGAACAAACAATTTTTACTGAGCTTGTATCTTGGATGCACTCATATATTATGCAAGTTCAATTAAACGCGCAGCTCATTGCCCAGTTAGACTGTCTAGCTGCTTTTTCATTTTTGGCAAAACAAAATAACTACACCTACCCTGAGATAGATAACTCATTTGATTTAGAGATCAAACAAGGACGACACCCAGTAATTGAAAAGCAATTACCACTTGGAGAAACCTATATTGCTAATGATCTATTTTTAGACCGAGATACACAGCAAATTATAATGATTACGGGTCCAAATATGTCTGGAAAGTCTGCTATACTACGTCAAACAGCGTTAATCGTATTAATGGCCCAAATTGGAAGTTTTGTCCCAGCTACTCATGCTCGAATTGGATTAGTTGATAAACTTTTTACTAGGGTGGGTGCAAGCGACAATATTTCTATGGGTGAATCAACGTACATGGTTGAAATGAACGAAACTGCTTCTATATTAAATAATGTATCCGAGCGAAGTTTAATTTTATTAGACGAAATAGGAAGAGGCACCAGTACTTATGACGGGATCTCAATTGCATGGGCGATTAGCGAATATTTGCACGAACATCCATCTCATGCAAAAACCTTATTTGCAACCCATTATCATGAATTAAATGAAATGACAGAAACTTTTGAAAGGATAAAAAATTATAATGTATCTGTGAAGGAGATGAAAGATACTGTTTTGTTTATGCGGACCCTGGTTAAAGGCGGTAGTCACCACAGTTTTGGAATTCATGTGGCTAAAATGGCAGGAATGCCTCCGCAGGTATTACAACGTGCTAGAAAAATACTAAAGCAACTTGAGAAATCTCACTCCAGTGATGAGCTCACAGCAAAAGTTAAAGATTTAGATCGCGAAATGCAGCTAAGTTTTTTTAATTTAGATGATCCCATTTTAGAAGCCTTAAAATCTGATATTGAAGCGATTGATATAGACACTTTGACACCTGTTGAAGCTTTGATGAAATTGAATGAAATAAAGCGTATGTTAACAAAAAAGAAATGAGCATAAAATGCTAAAAAAACTTTGCTATTATTAGAATTGTGTTAAATTTGCACCTCTTTATGCTAGCATAAATAACGCTCATTAATAATTTGCGAAAGTAGCTCAGGGGTAGAGCATCACCTTGCCAAGGTGGGGGTCGCGAGTTCAAATCTCGTCTTTCGCTCTGATACTTTTTTAAAACATACCAAGATGCTGAAGTGGTGGAATTGGTAGACACGTTGGACTTAAAATCCAATGTCCTTTGGGACGTACGGGTTCAAGTCCCGTCTTCAGTACAGATGAAAAGCCGAAACGAAAGTTTCGGCTTTTTTGTTTCCTCAAACCAGTAAAACTATTTCTTCAGTTTTGCTTTGTCAATACATTCTATTTCAGTTATATTTTTATTAAATGTAATTAATTGGGTTTATATCTTATCTTTGAAGTATTGACCAATTAGAAATAACTTTTAAATATTAATAATGAAAAAATTTACATTGGTAGTTTTGATGCTTTTTACAGCACTAAGCTACGCACAAGGCATTGAACTCAATGGGACAATAAGCGCCCAAGGCAATCAAATTAAAAACCTGCTAGACCCCACAGAGGCTCAGGATGCGGTTACTTTATCTGTTCTATTGGAAAAGATTTCAGCGCTTCAAGACCAAATTTCTGCTTTGCAAGCTACAACAGGTTCTGGAACAGTTACCGACATCGATGGCAACAGTTATGCATTCCTTACTTACGGCAACCAAGTGTGGACGGTAGAAAACGCTGAGATGGTCAAATATCGTGATGGCACGCCTATTCCACAAATTACGGAACCAGATGATTGGACAGCCCTCACCACAGGCGCTTGGTGTTATAACTATAATGACGAAACAAAAGGCAAGCTTTATAATTGGTATGCAGTTGCAGGGATACACGACACAGACCCTAATACACCAAACAAAGAATTTGCACCTGAGGGTTGGCACGTACCCACAGATGCCGAGTGGACAACGCTTGAAGAATATCTCATAGCGAGTGGTTATAACTATGACGGCACCACCACAGGCAACAAAATAGCCAAAGCGATGGCCTCCAACACTGGATGGAATAGTTCAACAAATACAGGAGCAATAGGCAACAACCAAAGCTTAAACAACGACAGCGGTTTTAATGCCTTCCCTGGGGGTTACCGTTCCGTCATCGATGGTTCGTTCAACACTGAGGGTAACAATGTAATCTTTTGGAGTTCCACTGAGAGCGATACATATCTCGCATGGTCCCGCTTTCTGAACCTCAATTTCAATAACCTCACCAAATCCAACACCTTCGTTAAAGAAGGCTATTCAGTGCGTTTTGTTAGGGATTAAAAATCTTGACTCTTTACTCTTTAAGGGGCTGCTAAAAGCAGCCCCGTCTTTTACAATGAGCGCCGTAAGGCGCTTAAAAATCAAACTCAATTTTGGGTTTGATTTTTTCTAAGAAGTTAAAAAAAGTTGTTTAAAAAATCCAGTGTTTGTTTCGAAAACAGCTCAATTGGGTGTACAGATGAAAAGCCGAAACGAAAGTTTCGGCTTTTTTGTTTTCAGGAGCGCATACAGCGCGTTTAATTTATATCGTTATTAAAAACAACTAATATGTATATATTTCGTGCTTCTTAACCCAGATCAATGTGTAGGAATTATTTATAAGTTAATTTTAAAAAAATTTATTTTTAAGCAATTAACCATGCGTAAATTACAATTAGCATTACTGTTAGCTAGACTGTAAGTTTGTGGAGTTGGTTTCGAAAACAGCACAATGGAGTGCGAAGATGTAACCTTTAGTTTTATGAGTTGGAAGTTTTTTTGCTTTCTCTGTTTAGTTATTTTTCTTCATTTCTTCTGGTACTAATGGATTCATGATTTTGAACCAAAGTGGCGGGATAAAACTTAAAAGAATAGAAGCGGGATAGCCTAGAGGTAAGGTCGGGCTTTTTTCATAGCTATTGAGGAGTTGGTATTTTTTGGATGACTTAAAGTGATGATCGCTATGTCGAGTCAATTCATACAACACAATCCTTCCGATATTAAAGTTAGAATTCCATGAGTGATGGGGCTGCACACGTTCGTATCTTCCAGAAGCTGTTTTAAAGCGTTTTAATCCATAATGCTCAATATAATTGATGCTTTCTAAAAACAAAAAAGAGACCACTCCAATAGCGATAGCAAATAGCATGACCTCCATTGAAAAGAAATAGTATACTCCAAAAACATAGATTGGTTGGATCAAATGATACCATAGCATATCATTTTTTAGAGATAAGAAGGAACGTTTCTGATGATTTAAAAGCTTCAGTTGGCATTTCCAAGCATCTAAGTATTGTTTTGTTACAGAAGTTACCCAAAACGAAAAGACAGATTGATTGTATTTTGCTGTAGCGCCGTCGTTTGGAGTCGCCACATTCATATGATGACCAAAGTTGTGTTCTATATAAAAATGCATATACAGGCAAGGCATGTATAGGCACTTTGCCGTAAACCGCTCCATATAGGATGTTCTGTGCCCTAGTTCATGTGCCACATTAATGGCATTGGTTGCCAATAAAATTCCTGAAGAAAGACCTAGCCCTATGAGTTCATAAACTTCGTATTCTTGCGTTTGAATTTTTGTAAAAACAAGACACAGAAGGCTAAAAATGAGAGGAAGATTTAAATATAACATGATATCAAAAACCTTGTTTGTTTTTTTGCTATTTTCGTCTTCTTTGGATAGATTTTCAGCGCTATTCCCTGTTATGAGGTCTAGAAACGGAAGTATCACAAACGCATAAAAAACGGAAGTATACGTTCCTAAGCCCACGGATTCAAATGAAATGAATGCCGAAAGCGGTACGGTATATGCAAAAAGATATTTTAAATCTCTCATATTTTAAAGATATAAAAAAATTAATTAGGAGCTACACTCTGATAAGTCTTCAATAGTGCTGGATTTTTCTGCCCGTTTGTGCAGAAAAGCGTCTTTTTTGTGTAATAGATACTTATCAACTAGAAGCTTCTCAAACCGAACACTTATTAGATGTATCCCATAAAAGCTCAGGAGTTTACATTGTGAACTTAAACAACAACAATCAATCCAAAACGACTAAACTCGTTATTAATTAAAAAACAGACTGTAGAGTTTTTATATTACATCAATTTCAATCTAAAAAAACCATGATGAAAGTAACTAATAATAACATTAAAGATCAAATTACCCTTAAGGAAGCCCTCTCAAAAACAGACAAATATGCAGCACTGACAGCTATAGGTACTTTCATTATATTAAACCCAAAAAAGACTCAAGTTTTTCTATTCCACCCCCGACTACTGACGATAATATTTATGATGATTAGAAAAGATAGTTAGTAACGAATAAATAAAATTATAAGAAAGTACTACGCTAAATTTAATGTAGTAATTTTTTTATGATTTTAATAGAGGAATAACAAGGTTCACAATAGTGCCGCCATCTGTTTTTATTTCAAGTTTTATAGGATTTTGATACAGATTAGAAGTTGTTTTTATAGCCTCTTTAGTAATATCCAAACCATGTGGTTTTTCAGAAAATATTTTTTTTGTATTAATGCCAACCCCATTATCCTTCACACAAATTACCAGACAGTTGTTTTCTATTTGATGACTTAGAGAAATTAGCCCTTTCGACTTTACGCCTTTAAAGGCATGATTTACACAGTTTTCTAAAAAAGGTTCTATTATACCTGGGGGTACACGCCACTCTTTCATGACGGAGTCATTAAGCGCTTCAAAAGTACAATCAAATTTATCTGAAAATCTCAAAAGTTCTAAATACATATAGTGTTTACAAATCATATATTCGGACTGATAGGAGACCAAATCTTTATTCATGTTATCAAGTGTAGACCTCAACAATGTCGCCATTTTTGTAAGTGCATTAGAAGCATTTACAACATCTTTTTTAGCTATAAAATAATTAATTACAGATAATGCGTTAAATGTAAAATGAGGCTTAAATTTTGACTTCAAAATATTAACTTTCATCTGTTCATTTTTATATTCCAAAGACTCTCTTTCTTTTATACTTTGGAAATAGAAAAATATAAAAACCGAAAATACCAGAAAAAATGCAAGTCCTATTGAAGTAATTGTTTTTTGATACTTAAGATCGTTTTTAGCTTGATTTTTTTCTAGAGAATCAGCTTTCTTTTTTGCTTCTATCTCAAAATCTGTGACCCCCTCAATAAAACTTAAATACTTTCTAAACACAATTAACTCTTCTTGATGTTGGTTTTCTATTAGGATATTTAATTTTGAATTATAGAATTTAAAAGCATTTATCTCATTACTTTGGCCTTTAATGTCAATAATTGCTTCTAAACATTCGCTTAGCCGATATAACATATCTTCACTTTCAAAGTAGTTTAATGCTTTAAAGTACATTTTAAGAGCATCTTTAAAGCGTTGCTCTAAGGCATATCGATGCCCCATGTTTAAATATAAAATATGTTCGTTTAACGCGTTTTTTTCTTTAAATTTATTTAACAATACAGGAAAAAGATGGTCAACTTCTGAGAGTTGTAAATTGTTTTTATACGCAATCAAAAGCTCAAGAGAATCGGCGCTTGTTTTGGCATACAACAACTCTTTTTTATGGTCTTTCTTGGATCGATACCAACTTGATAGTACTGAATTTTTTTCTTGTTTTGGGATGTTATAGTAGTCTAGATAATAAAAAAGACTATCGTTATGAGTTTTTTCTAAGTAATCCAAGCGATGGTTTTGGTGTTCTATAATAGCGTTCGCGCCGAGCGGAATTGTCTTTAGAATTTTAAAATAACGTTCAAAATAATACTCACTAAGCGCAATAGAACCCTTCGATGTATTGTATCGAGATAAATAGAATTTTCCCAATTTAAGGTAACAAATCAACAATAGTTTTGGGTGTTTTTTTAAGTATTCATACTCTTTAAGCATTAGATCCTCCAAAACATTTGTAATCAGAAAAATATCTACTATTTTACGTTTTTTTTCTATGAGCTTAAATGTTAGGTCTACATAAATAGAATCTTCTTTTAAGGACCAAGCTTCTTCTCTAAACGTATTTAAAAGGCTATCAGAAGGTACGCTATTTTGATGGTTTAAAGCTGTGTTTATTTTCAGAATAAACGCATCTCTTTCAGGGGTTTGCTGAGCAATTGTGTGATTTGAGTAAAAACTAAGCAGCGTTATGCCAATCAATAGCCAAATAGACCTCAAAATTTTTATCAATTTACTCATACTTTAAACAATCCTTAAATTTACATAATTACTTTTTAATAGCAAACGAACTAGTACAATTTAGTCATTTACAGTAGTTTATAATAGATTTTTAGGCTATTTTACTTATTTTTGTAAAACAACCTATTTGAATTATGGTGCAAAACAATTAAACAAATTTTCATTTGAGTAATTTTTTTGTACTTTTTAACCCACTAATTTATTATGTCAAAAATCAGTACTATTCTCGTAGATGACGAAATTAAAAACAATGAGCTACTAAAAATTTATTTAGACAAATATTGCCCAACTATAGAAGTCGTAGGAATCTCAACAACAGTTGAAGACGCCATCAAAAAAATTAATGATTTACAGCCAAAGCTTATTTTTTTGGACATTGTACTGCATGATGGAACAGGTTTTGATGTCCTTGAGGGTGTCAAACACAATGATTTTTCAGTCGTTTTTATAACTGCTTTTCAAGAGTATGCAGTAACAGCTTTTAAGTTTCACGCTATTGATTTTCTTCTTAAACCAATTGATCCAAAGGACCTAATTACCACAGTAAAAACAATCGAAGACAATATTAAAAACAAACAATTTACAACTGCCCCACAACTTAAATCAGCAAAATCTTCTATTGCCGCCAAAACCTCAGATTATAATTTTATAGCAATTCCTTCTACTAAAAAAATTGATTTTATCAAGATAGATGATATCTTATATTTTGAATCAGACGGAAGATATACCATAATTCATCTTATGGATCAGACTACCTTCTTTGTATCTAAAAATATTGGAGAATATGATAAAATTGTAGCACCAAACTATTTTTTCAGAATTCATAAAAAATACTTAATTAACCTAAAGTATATTGTAAACATCAATAACTCTGATGGAAGTCACTGTGAGCTTGTTGGAAATCTTGTGTTGCCCGTGGCTAAACGAAGAAAAGAAGATTTAGTATCTTTTTTGAATATTAGGTAATTTTTTCGTTGTAAAACTATGTATTGATATTTCTGAAAATTTTGTAGTGCTATCCTTTATCGTTATTAGCTCAAATTTCAAATTTTCATTACCTTGTGCCTTTGTGTTTGATATGAAAATCATTAAGTATGTTTTAGTTTTATTGACCTCTCTGGCTGTCTCTGCACAAGAGCACCCACCTGTAATGTCCTATACACCAGATTCTTATGGGGCTCAGAACCAAAACTGGAGTATTTCTCAGACTTCTGATCAGACCATGTATTTCGCCAATAACTCAGGACTATTGGAGTTTGACGGCATGAACTGGAATCTTTATCCAGTCCCAAATAATTCTATCGTAAGATCTGTTAAGGCTATAGATAATTTGATTTATACTGGAAGCTATATGGATTTTGGTGTTTGGAAAAGGAATAAAAAAAGTGTTCTTGAGTATACTTCATTAGTGAAATCACTGGATATTAAATTATCCGAAGACGAGCAGTTTTGGGACATTATTAAATTAGATGATTGGTTAATTTTTCAATCTCTTTCCAGAATATATTTAGTTAACGAACTTACAAAAGAAACCACTTTTATAGAATCTGATCATGTTATTTCAAATATTTTTGAGGTTGATGGCGTCTTGTTTTTTAATAAAGCAAATAAAGGTGTTTATAAGATAATTAATGGGAATGTACAGCTTGTCACTAAGGACTCTAGGGTAGTGTCAAACAGTCTTGTTGGCGTAATTGAGCTAAATGACCAATTACTAATCATGACCGCTTCAAATGGATTTTACTTTTTTGAGGACAATAAATTAATTCCATGGAAAATAGATCCAAATGTTGATTTAAAGTCCTTAACAATTTACAGCACCACCAAATTAAGGGATAATAGTATAGTTATAGGAACAGTTTCTAACGGACTTTATCATTTATCAGCAGAAGGCGATCTTAAATATGACCTTAATTTTGAGAAAGGTTTAAGTAATAATACCGTTTTATCTGTATTTGAAGATTATCAAAGCAATTTGTGGTTAGGTCTTGATATAGGAATAAGTCATATAAATCTATCGTCACAATTTGTAGTTTATAATGACAAAAAAGGGGCTATTGGAACCGTCTACACTTCTGTAGTTTTTGAAAATTATTTATATCTAGGGACAAATCAAGGACTATTTTATAAACAAAGAGATGTAGACTCAGACTTTTCATTTGTTCAGGGTACAAATGGTCAGGTATGGAATCTCAAAGTTCTTGATGATCAACTTTTTTGCGGGCATGACAGAGGAACCTTTCTCATCAAAAATCGAAAACTTCAATATAGTATAGGCCAGTCTCCTGGTACTTGGGATTTTAAAACTCTAATTACGAATCCGTCTATTATTTTACAAGGAAATTACAATGGACTAAGTCTCTTAGAAAAGACGCAAGGTAAATGGCGTTTCCGTAACAAAATTAAAGGTTTCGATATTTCAAGTCGTTTTTATCATCAGATTGGAAATCAAATATTTGTAAACCATGAATTACGTGGCTTACAAGAATTGACCTTAAATGAAGATTTAACAGCAGTTACAAAAATTTCAAACATCACCCCAGTATTAAACGGTAAAGGGTCCAACTTTCTGAAATTCTCTAAAAGCTTTTTTCACACCTCATCTGAAGGAGTTTATAAATTTAACCCTGCTAATTTAGAATTTACTGAGTCCGCACTTTTTAAAGACGTTCTAAAAGAGTTCTCCATTTTGACAACTATTATGGATGTCAAAGATTCTGAAGGTCTCAAATGGTGTTTTGCGGATGATAATATCTTAATTATTAGTACTGGAAGCATTACTAAAACCCCAAAAGTAGAAGTGATCCCTGTGGCGATGGCGAATTTCAATAAGGTGGTTTCTGGATTCGAAAATTTAACAAAAATTGGGACCGATGAATATTTGCTTGGATCCGCATACGGTTATTTTATTTTTAATTCGGAGGCTCCAAAACCCAATCATCTTTATAATTTAAAAATAAACTCAATTAAGGTTAGTAAAACAAATGAAGATAAGCGTCTACTAGATGTTCAAGATGTACCAAGACTAGACCCTAATCAAAATAACATCTATATAAATTACAGTATACCTCACTACGATAATATCGTTAGTAAGAAATATTCTTACAAATTAGAAGGCTGGTTCAATGATTGGTCTGACTGGCAATCTGAATCTCAGCAAGTCTTTGAAAACTTGCCTTTTGGAAGCTATGAGTTTAAAGTTAAGGGAAAAGTAGGCAACTCAGATACGCTAAATACAGCATCCTATTCTTTTGTAATTAATCGCCCTTGGTACCTTTCAAACATATTAATTACCACATATGTGATCCTTTTTATTGTGTTATGGATTGTCGTTCACAATGTTTATAAACGCTATTACAGAAAGCAACAAGAAAAATTACTTCAAAAATCTCAGGAACAACTCGCCATTAAAGAGCTTGAGACAACCCAAAAGTTAATGCAGTTAAAAAACGAAAAACTAGAACTTGACATTGATAGTAAAAACCGTGAGTTAGCAGTGTCTACAATGAGTCTTATTAAGAAGAACGAATTTTTGAATAGTATTAAAAGTGAGCTCAAGGAAAAAGATAATAAGCAGGATATTAAAAAAGTGATTAAGATCATTGATAAAAATCTAAACAATACAGACGATTGGAAGTTGTTTGAAGAAGCTTTTAATAATGCGGATAAAGACTTCCTTAAACTTATAAAAGAAAAACACCCCGCACTAACGCCCAATGACCTTCGTTTGTGCGCTTATTTGCGCTTAAATTTATCCTCTAAAGAAATTGCACCTCTACTTAACATCTCTCCGAGAAGTGTAGAAGTAAAACGTTACCGTTTGCGTAAAAAAATGGATTTACCACACGAATCTAGCTTGACAAATTATATTTTAGAAGTATAATTAACACTACACTTGTTATTTTCACCCATACAAGCACCCTACATTCATACTTTTTTGTTGCTTCGTTAATTTGTTGATTATTTATAAATCACCAATTTTTAACCTGTAGATTTAAGGATTTAGCAAAATTTCTGTTATTTTTTAATTTTGTATAACTTTTGTTGAGGTTTTTTAAATAAAAATTACGATACCTTGCCCTATATTTACTGCAAACCAAAACAAACCAAAATTTATGAAAAAAATGTTTTATGCCGCATTGATGACTTTGGCTTTTGCTTTTACAGCAACTGCGCAAAACACAACAGTTAGTGGTACTGTAAAATCTAGCGCAGATGGCTTGCCCTCAATTGGAGTTAACATCATAGTTAAAAACACAAGCTCAGGAGCTG
>Ga0102816_1000590_pt1 | contig 13986 bp, 28 predicted proteins | sample ColrivemetaGS545_FD_84509 | JGI IMG/M metagenome (GOLD analysis project Ga0102816, IMG submission 84509) | Estuarine microbial communities from the Columbia River estuary - Flood tide non-ETM metaG S.545 | ecosystem: Environmental > Aquatic > Marine > Intertidal zone > Estuary | place: USA...
ATACGCATAACATGAGGCCAAAATGTCAACAGATAACGACGTAGTTGAAGAAGTAAAAACTAAACTCAAAAAACCTAAAAAGTGGGCCGTCGTGCTACACAACGATGACGTTACGCCAATGGACTTCGTTGTAGAGTTGCTGTACTATGTTTTCAAACTAGAAATACAACAAGCAACACAGCTTATGATTAAAATTCATACTGAAGGACACGGCGTGGCTGGCGTGTATCCGTATGAAGTTGCGGAACAAAAGTTAGCTGAAGCGCAAGCACTTGTTCGTATTAGCAGCATGTCGCTCAAAATTACAATGGAAGAAGAATAACTCTCGCCGCATAAATATCGGCATGAGAGCAAATGAATTCCTAAATGAAGCGCCTGCAGATGAAATTTCATCTGATTTACGCCAGGTTGGACTGGCTGATTTACGTCGTGACAGTTCAAAAACTGTAAGCGTATATGTACCACCTGCACAACGTCTAGAAATAATGGGACAGTTAGTTGATAAGCTACCTGACTCATTTTGGGACAAAGATTTTTCAAACAGTTCAATAGGAGCCATCCGTTATAAAGGTGGTACCATCCGTGTCAGACCTAAAGGTATGGCGGGTGGCAATAGTGCTGGGTTGAGTAATGAACAGTCATTCATTGACGCTGTAAATGGCGTAGTTGAAGCTGCTGGCGAACCTGTCGATATTACATTTATTGGCGGTAACGGCACAAGTTGGGACGTTAAAGGTGTACAGAGCGCTCGTGGTGTTGGCAGCGACACAACTGGTCGCAAGAAAGCAGACGTAACATTGGCAACTAAGAATGGCGCAAAGGGCGTTAGTATTAAAAAAGGCAATGCTGAATATTGGGAAAGCGCTGACACATATTTTGGTAATGAAGCTGATGAAATTATTGACAAGCTGATTGGACAAGGTAAGTTAGAATTGATCCCTCTTGGTAAAACCAACAGCGCAGGTGACGAGTTTGTCAAACTTAGCCGTGAAATTGCAGTACGTGCAGATGAACAAGAAACTATGGACATTGTTTTTGGTAACGACCTTAAAGGCCAAAATGGCGCAATACTTAAACAAACATTTACACGTGATGATTTTGTAATAAATGGATCCCAAGTCACAGTCAATTGTAAAACTGTAATTGTAGATGCTACAGATATTCCTGCAGACATGGAAGTGTTTTTTCTTATTCGTAACGATAGTTCACGCGGAAGGCCTAAATACAAGTACCCTGGAATACGCGCGACTGCTATCTATAAGAAACGAATTAATTCACGTACAATAATTGTTAACCGCCATTGATATGTGTTAAACGCATGTCGGCAATGCTTAACGAACAATAGTAATCACCCCAAATATAGTGTAAATATGTATTATGCAGGTGCAGCATTTTGCTGTGTCATGCCTTAAACATAGGAAAACTATAATGAAATTTTTAAAATCACTATTCCGCAACCGTTCACGTGTACGGGCAGGAATCCGAGACTACGTTAACTCAGAATTTAAGCCAGATGACCGCCAAGCAGTATATGAGCGTATGGTACGGGAGGCTGGTCTATAATGTTGAAAACAACTTTAATCAAACTCCGCGAATATTTCCGTCCAAAGACAGAAAGAGAATTGATCCACGATTGGCTGGCAGAGTCAACTGACTTAGTTGACTTGGAGCGCAGACAGCGTGACCTAACACACAACCGAGCACCTTTCCAAATGCAGCACAACATGCGAGCAAGGGGGCATTACAACTAATGACTATATGGACAAAAATAGAACGCATCGGATACTTACGAGCAGCTGGATTAATGGACCGTGAAGGTTACCCAGAGCTCGCCATTAAAATGCGCGAAGAAGCAAACAAACTGAAGTGAGCTAACGCTCACTTCGTTTTTGATAAGTAATAGTGAAGAGAGGATAAGCTCATGTCTATCACTAATACTCAAGGCAACATAATTATTGCCACGCCCTTAGTAACAGGGAAAATTTTCCGCAAAAGCGTAATTTACATTCACACTAACGATGAAACAGGCGCAGTCGGCGTCTTACTTAACGTCCCAATGGATTACGACGTTGCCATTAAATGGGCACAAGAGATTGATTGGCAGTACCCAGACCGTATATTTCACGGCGGCCCTGTTGAACGACAATTAGGATATGTTATACACAGTCCAGATTATGCACGTGAAACTAGCATAAAACTAAATGACTCACTTAGTTATACTGGCGGTCGCAATATTGTAGATGATATTAATCGTGGCGTCGGACCGGACCAATTTCTATTAGTGACTGGATATTGCTCGTGGCAACCTAAGCAATTGCAGACTGAAATTGACAACGGCATGTGGATGGTTGCTGATTTTGACAAAGATTATTTCTTCCAGAATTTAGACCGCGAAGAAGGATGGGAATATGCAATCAACATCGCTGCACAAAATAAAACAACAAAGCTTCTAGATATGGTTGACACTGCCTAATAACTCTGTTATACAGTTGTTAAACAAGGAGTAATAATGTTCGAAATTCAAATTACAAACATAGACGGAACACGTGAGATTTACGATGGCATTGATTGTCATCATGCAACTTATGTATTTTTTCGCGCACGGCTGAATTCAAACACTGCCAGTGTTGAAATAAATGAATATGTTGGCTAACATGTCACTAAGTGAATATTTTGATTACAAGCCATGGGACCCAAACTATATAGTAACATGTGACCTCCAAGGAGCATTAATGTTTAAGAGTATGGCGGCCGAGAGCGTGGTAATTGAAAATATTGCCATTATAGAATATGATCACAAAACTAGGTCAGGTATGAACGAAACAACATATAGGGTATATGTTTGTTTTATCAAATACTCAGACCTTTTTTTACGTGATTATGATCCTATTAAGTCAGCGCAAGCTAGTAGACTTTATTCCATTGTGCGCCTTATTAGCGAGTATCCAGAATATATCAAGGATAGATGGTGTGAGTGGGCAACAGGGTTACAGGGACAACCAGCCTTAGACATATTCAATGCTGACATGAATAAATGGTTTAAACATGCCAGGTATAGATAAATACCGATGCGATAAGCAAAGGGAGATTTATCATGGAATATTTTACACTAGCATGGGCGTGGGTTAAAGCACGTTTTGCAGAACGTTCAACTTGGGATGGCACAGTAATTATCGGACTTGGAGTTGCGACTCTAGTTCTACAAACTGTACTACCATACATTGCGTGGGTAGCAATTGCCTACGGCGCATGGACACTACTAAAAGCTGAAAGCTAAATGTGTTGACAATGTGTTGACATCATGTTAAAATTTAAGCACGTATACAGTAACCCTGTATGCGTGTTTTTATTTTAAAGGAGTAAACAATGAAAACATTTATCGTAGCTGCACTAATTGCAGTATTCGCAACTGGTGCATTTGCAGCACCAACAGGTGTTGTAACACCTGCGGATACTATCCATCCTAACATTCATACCAAAGTCGGACAAGGTGATGGCACAAACGCTAATCCAAACAACGCAAATGCAAACGGCGGCCGAATCCATGGTATTGGTAATGTACCGGGTCAGAGCGGCGAACGTCCAAACGAAGACAGCGTAAACGGCTGGGCTAATACTCTTGAAGATCGTGTCCATGGCGGCATCGACAGCAAGAATCCAGTAGCGGCTGCTGACTAAAAACCCAAAAAATTGAAGCGGGGGCAAAGGTCTCCGTTTCTTCACGATCTGCATAAATATATACATGGCAGCTAATGGTATATCAACACTCGAATTTAAACGCGCAAGACAAGACGCAAAGCTTGCGGCGGCTGCAATTAAGCGCGGCACCACAGGGCGCAGAAACACTCTTGACGCAACTCAACTACCAACAAGATACGGAGTAGGTGACAACAGTGCAGCGGCTATTGTTGATAACCCAAACCCAGGCGGACTTGTAACAGGACGCCCTTGGACTTAATAGTTCTTGACATCATTCTCAATATAGTGTATAAATATACTTGCAACGTTGAAGCAATTCAACAACGCATACTGGACCCGGGGGCGGTACCCGGCGTCTCCACCAAAAGCACACATGACCCGGACCGTGAGGAGGGTGGCGTACAGCGTATGTTAATGACATGTGTGTTTTTGATGGGGACGAAATAGGATCGACAGGTGTGTGAGGAAAGTGGAGTTGTCCGGATCTAAGCTCGGTTAACGCGAAGAAATTTGCTAAATGCAAACACAAACAGTGCTCCAGAAATGGTAGCAATCGCAGCGTAAGCTGCTGGGTATGGGTTCCACCTCGAAACAGAACGGGCCCACTTTAAATTATGATCAGTTCAAAAACATATAACCGCCTACAGCGCATCACCTTTCCATTAATCCTTGTATTAATGGTAGTCGGCACAGTATTCATGCTGATTTCTTAATGGCAAAAACTCCAATAACAATTGTATTAGTAACTGGTGGACGCGACTATGCTGATGTTGGCACAGTATTTGACTGCTTAACAACACTCAACGAACAATTTGAACGTTTAATTATCGTCCATGGTGATGCTGACGGTGCTGACACACTTGCTAACACAGTATGTTGTGAAGTTGGAATTGAACAAATCAAGGTCCCAGCCGCTTGGAACAAACATAAAAAAGCCGCAGGTCCAATACGTAATCGCCTAATGATTGACCTCTTTCCAATTGATATGGTACTAGCTTTTCCAGGTGGAACGGGCACAGCCAATATGAAAACACAAGCTAATGCAAAAGAAATACCTGTAATGGAACCTAAGGATTTATTACAGGACTAGAAGGGGTAAGAGCCAGAAATAACTTCGCGTCAACCAACGGTAAGTTGATTAACAGGGACCTAGTGTCCCTGTTAACTTTTGAGTAACATAAATACCAGAAAGGAATAACACAACATGACAATCAAATTCGCTGGAGGCTTCCTCCCATATATCTACAAACTCGATCCTAACGCATTCGAAGGTACACTGCAAATTGGCTCTCAACGAGCATTTTTTGTGACTGTAAAAAATGAAGACTTAGCTTTGCTTAGGCATGAAGAACATCATGTTAAGCAGATGTACTTTGTTCTGGCATTGGCAGCTTTAAGCCTCGGGCTTGGCTACTATTATGCACTGCCATATCTTTATATCGGTGCCATTGTAGGTTTGCTAGATTTTATCCCATATGCTAATTTCCGCAAGGAGGCAGCGGCATATAATGTATCAGTTGCAAACGGTCGTAGTTTGGAATCAGCTGAATCAGCACTTAGTCGTCACAGTTACGCTAAAGGCGACATAGATGTTGCTCGCAGAGCAATTACAAGTAAGAAATTCCTAGGCTTGTTCTAATAAATATATGGAACGCAAAAGGATCCAGACATGGCAGTAACTAACGTACAACTAAGCACCCTTGGTGGTGTAGTTAAGGCGGCTTATGAAGCTGAAGTTAACGCATTTACTGATGCGCAGTTTACAAAACTAGCAGGCATTGAAGCAGGTGCAGAACGATCAACTCCAGCAATCATAAGTGTTACAGCAAGCAGAACTCTTGCGTTGACTGATGAGCGTGATATAATTGAAGTTGATACTGCCCTTGGTGCAGTAGATTTGTTAATTCCGACCAATGCAGTAGTAGCCTTTCCAATTGGTACAGTTATCACCGTAACACTAGTTGACATTACAGATGTGGCGACGATAACGGGAGACGCAGGCGTAACATTGAACGGAGTTGTGGCAGGCAGCGGTACATTTATTGCTTCAGCATTTAATGGTGTAACATTATACAAACGAGCAACTGATGAATGGGTTGTACAAGGCGCAATTGGCATTGTTGCGTAACGCACTAAATACAAGCATGAAAACACTTAACCCTTGGCGCTGGTTCACGCGCGAATCCATTACGGTTGAAATTGAACCACCTCATATAACTGAAGACAATGCTCCTCTGCCAAGCATTGTGCTTATTCATGGTGCAAACCAATCAAATGTATCATTTGAATATTTACGCCATGCCCTACCTGGATTCCAATACATTAACATTGAATGGAGTGCTGCAAGCGGCTTTCATTCTAACCTTACAGAAATGATTGCGGCGCTACAAAATAGCGGTCCTGTTTATTTGGTTGGGCACAGTATGGGATGCATTTATGCAGCTCACCTGTCACAGCGCGTTGAATGTATAGGTGGTGCGGCATTAAGCGCACCTTGGGGTGGCAGTAAAGCAGCAGATTGGTTGCGTTACATGACTCCAAATTATCCACTATACAAAGAAGTAGGAACAAAGTCCCCTATTATTATTGAAGGTCGCCAATTCAAACTACCTGGCGAGTGGATAAATTATGTCAGCACTGCTGGCGACGTGCCTGGAATGGGCGAAAAGAACGATTGCGTGTTGACAATTAAGAGCATGACCGCTCGCACAGACATCAAAAATAAATTCATCAAAGCAACACATTATGAAATTTTAATGAGTACAGCATTGATCCACAGTGTTGGTAAAAACTTTCTCCGTGCAAGCGAAAAACATCAAAATAAGGCTTGACAACCGATACGTATTACTTTATAGTCAAGTAGTAAGCAAAGGAGAGTAACATGCCAAACTTTGACCTCATTAGAGACCTTCACAAAGACGCTCGTGGCTTCCGCCCGTCGTCCAGCTTCATGACAGCGTTTGAAGCCCAAACGCCTGCAAAGCAACAAGCGGACTGGGATAGCTTGCTAGACGAGCTCTCCGAGCGCGAAGCACAAGAGCGCTACATGCAGCTCACCGCACAGCGTGAATATGAAACCCGTATTGAGGGTATGGTTGCTGATTACAGCATCACCCGCGCCACTGCAATTCGTTGGGATATTGAAGCTTTTGATGTTGACATCAAAGGTGCGTTGCAGTATCATAAAACAGCAGAGCAAGAAATTGAACACTTCCTGTACAACCAGGGCATAGCGTTCCAGTTCTTCCCAATGTATGTGGCGGAGATTACCTCCGCCCTTAACCTTTAGGATACAACAATGACTGAAATACGTAAAGTACGATTCCAAGGATGGCGTCTATTTTTCTTTGGAATGAAATGTGCTGTCAAAGGTGCCGTTGTAAAAAACAAAGACGTAGCAGAGGCATACGTCGACCTGGCAAATTTGGCTGCTGATTGCATGAAGGCATGCACTGCTGGCACACGAGCCAAAGCTATTATGATCCGTAAGCTTGACGTTTTGTTGGAGACAACACCACAAAAGGATGAGTTGCAAGCTATGCTAGACGGGACACACAAAAATGTTCCAGACTGGTTGCGCAAATGAGCAATCAACGCCCAGCAAAGACCTATCGTGCAGCAATGCCTGCAGAAGGCAATATCAACCTCACTCGCCTTAAAGAGTTTGCTGCTGAATCAGCACGACTACTTGAAGCAGAAGGTGAAGCCGACGCAGCATTTTACTTTGAGCAGTTGGCTGAATATATTCAACGCCACCCAGAAAAAGGATTGAGTGAAAGTGCTGCAAGAATCCTCGGAATTTAAATGTGTTGCTGACCACATGACTCTACGTGAGTTTATGGACGAGGCGCGAGGTATTATTAGCGCAAACGTCTTGAAAATGGCAGGGTATGAATCTTGCGCAATTGGACCTAATACTGATTCTATCGTAGCAATGATATGGTGTGCTAACCAATGTGGCGATGAATACACAACAGATGGCCACAGATTCTGGTTCAATTCAAAAGAAGACTTAGTAATGTTTAAGTTGCTTTACTCATAATGACACGAATTGTTCAGTGCGCACACTGTAAAACAGTTGACATTACGGAAAAAACAGTGTATCACGGACGTAAGGGTGAAATCCTCGGCGAATGGCCACTGTACTATGTTGGCAACCCGATGGATCCGCACTTAGCAGAACATTATTTTTGTGGCGTATATTGCGCTAATGATTGGTATAAGGAAAAACGAAATGCCACGTAAAGGTGAGATGAGCGACCAAGATGCAGCGGACGAGTCAGTACGCAACAGCGCAGACTTTTACAATGTGATTTTGCATATTCCACAGCAGAATAGCCGTGTCTATTTTACAAGCCCTAATATTGAAGGGGCAATTGAGTTTGCTGAAACTTGCTATGATCCACCATATGGCGCTAATCCACGCGCCGCTATGGTTCACGCTGTAACTAACGAAGGTCGGTTTGCGCTCATGGGCACAACTAACCGTTTCCAACCAAAGTACAAGCCAAATGTCGTCAAAGTCTACTAACGAGCGGATCTTTATCAATAAAGAGTTTCCATACGCGGTCCCTCATAGCAGGCATGACCAAGATATTTCTGCAATAGAAAAGCTAGGTCTTAAGCACGTAACAGATTATCTGTATTGGCGCCAGTCAATGCGATTCCGTGACGAAAGCAATGCAACCATGTACAAACTTATGCAGAATATATCATGAAACGACAAGCACCACATCCAGACGAGATCGCACTTGTCCGTAAACTTAGTTATGTGCCACATTGTGAAGCAAAGTGGGCGCTGGGAAAAGGTTTCAAGTACCCGCTGGCATTAACATATGAAGAGCAAGAACGTGCGCTGGATGTGATGGAAGAGCTAAATGGGGGCTCAGCCGCAGGAATGGCTGAAGTGTTTCCAAACCGTGCCAGCCCGCGACGCCTCCGCCGGCAGTTTGTTGCTGTAATATGGTTCAAGGACGCAGAGATCGCAACATACGTAAAGTTGATGATTTAGCATTAAGTCCCCTTAGAACCAAAATCACTTACTAAATAGAAATACATTGACATAGGTAGTAGCCTATGTAACAATGACAGTTATGTTCTAGAGCAATACTGCTTTAGGAATACTACCAATAACAACAATAGGAATAGAAATGAGATAGAATATGTTTAGCCAAGACACAGTAGAAGAAATTGTCGAGTTGCTTGAAGGACTTGACACCACTACAAAGATTTACTTTGGATGTGACTCAGTCCGTACCCGTAAGAATGGTAAATGGACTGCGAACTATGCGACCGTTATGATTATCCACATTAATGGTAAAAACGGTTGCCGTTTGTTCAGCACATTAAGCACAGAGCCAGACTATGATGCGAAGATCAGTCGTCCGCGTATGCGTATGATGAACGAAGTACGTAAGGTGTGTGAAGTTTACACACAGATGATTCCGTACATCGAAAACTTTGCAGAGCTAGTTGAAGGTCCAAATGGCGAGATCATCGTCAAGGAATTTGATATTGAGGTTCACCTCGACATCAACTTGGACCCACAGCATGGTTCAAACTGTGCAGCAAAAGAAGCTGCTGGTTATGTGTTGGCTATGACCAATCTCACAGAAGACCAAGTTAAGCTCAAGCCAGACAGCTTTGCAGCTAGCTTTGGTGCAGATGCGGCAGCACACGGTCGTTTTGAGCGTACCTAAGCTCAACATAAAAAAGTATATGGCGGATCGCGCCATGTACGACCGCGCAATGAAATCTTACAAAAACAAAGTAAGGGCAACAATGTCATATAATATTCGTATCCCATACCGTCGCATAGAAAGCATTTTTGGGACTGCATATCCTAGCTTGAAACTAAGCGTCAGCCAAAAAAGACAATTTCTTACCCAAATTATTGCCCAGCGACATAACATTGTGTCTGGTGATGGGTATTCAGGCCTGAGCCATGATGTTAGGGTCGGATTTATCGAAGCGAAAAACGAATATGATGTTGAGATAAATATAGCCAAACGACAAGGCTATGATATTGCACTCAGCATTGAACGTTGGGTATATACTACACCGCGCCTAAAGACATTAAGTCCGCCACGTTTTTGGAATCGTATTTTTACTAGCGGCCGTCCAATTGATAGCTACCTAATACCGGACCTTAATATAGGCGATATTATGGTTTGGTTGGAAGAAAACGCTGTCCCCAAAGACTATCAAATTTACAGCAAGTTTGGAAGAGACTATAGCATAGGGTTTAAAAATTTAGAACTCAGCACAATGTTTAAGTTACATTTTGGAGACAAGGACGCATGAACGAAACTTTTATTCATGGCCCTACAGATAAAGGCTTGACACAGTGACAAGAGTCATATATAGTGTACGTAACGTTGCATAAATAACCGTGTAACAAGGAGAAACAAAATGAAGAATGAAATCAACACATGTCCATGCGGAGACAACTGTAAGTGCAACCCTTGCACATGCGGTGCTTCTGTTGAAGGATATGGTGGTTAGACTCTTGTAGACGAACACCCACTCATCTCCAACAAAACAGCCCCGCCGTAAGTGGGGCTTCATCTATTGTCAAGGGGGCTGGTTGGTAAAAGCACCGGGGTCTGAACACCCTGAGGTCCGTATTACGAAAGTAATGTTAGAATGGAGCAGGTTCGATTCCTGCCCTTGACTCCAAATAAAATTACGTTCTGGTGGCAGAGTGGTTATGCAGGGGATTGCAAATCCTCGTCTTAGACAATGTAGGTTCGAATCCTACCCAGAACTCCAAATGTTAGCGTAGCAAAATGGTTAATGCGCGGGCCTGCAAAGCCTTAAGGTCCCGGTTCGAATCCGGGCGCTAACTCCAAAAACACTTGACATAACAGTAAAAATAACTTAGAGTGTCTATATGTATAAACGTATCAAACATGACATTCAAATATTTCATTACTGCCCTGAAATCAGAGGCTTTTTATTTCGAATGTGGATTGCCAAACTAACGAGCTATCTTAGTTTGGCAATATTATCACCATTTATGTTAATAGGATTGATTGCAATTGGCATCGTTTCTATTATGGATAGGATAGGGCAGCTAGCCCTTTTTCCAGCGCATAAAGCAACACAGTGGTTGTTTAGATATCAACAAAATCAAATCCGTGGCTCACATGATGTGATGAGCGTGGAAGAAATTCAAGCAAGAATAGGTAACGCAAAAGGCACTATTCTTCCAAAAACAGGTGATGAAAATGACGAGTGATATTAAATACTTTGATTGGCAATATGTAGGACTTCGTTACGAAGAGACCAAGAGTGGGTTTCCTCTAGGGTTCGCAGTACCAGACGGCACAGACGGTGCAGCTAAAAAACGCAAAGAGTCAGTCAACCGCTGGGCAGGTAAACCTGGCAAGCGTGTATACAATGTTCCTAGCAATGGCTTTGTGCTTGTTGACTGGGAAAGCCGCTACTCAACAGATAACAAAGTAGTACGTGTAATCGACCCACGTGGCTTTGAACTTGAAATCTACATCCCCAATCTCATGGACCTTGTCCTCAACACTACAATTGAACAAGGTGAGATTAAAGCTCATTTAGTTTGGATCCGCGACGGGGCAAACAACCGTCTTATTAGGGCGGACAGTCCTGAATTTGAGCTCGCCAAAGCAAACTTGAAAAAGACTCCTAAGAAGAAACTGCGCCATGAACCAGGCGACATTATTAAAGCTGGCAACTGGGATGATGAGTATCTGTATTTAGGGCTTGTTGATGTGGAATACATTATCCCTGCTGGCGAAAAGACAGTAATTAATAAAAATACTAATGCTAATTGGAACTGGCGTAAAAACACATATTACGAATTTGGTACTGACACTGTCAAAGCAAGTTCTGCAGGTCGCCGCCATGCGTATATTAATAGGAAGGATACACGGACAAAATCAAATTTTGATCACAATCATGTTGAACTTCGTGTAGGGCAGATGACTACTTACGAAATTATTACTCACGGGCACCCGCTGCCTGCTTTTGATGAAGACAAGATGTGGGTGAGCAGTGAAGACATGTTTTACGAAGAAGACGGTAAGGTCCTTGGATTCAATGCTATGATGAAAATTGAGAAAGAAGCTGACCGCCATTATTATGACAATGAAAACGTCACGTTCTGGCGTGCAACCGTTTGTCGTATCCAAGATGGCAAGATGACATCAACGCCAGATCCGAAACTATATCTTAAAACAATGGAAGACAGATGGACATGAATAACCTTAAAAGCAAACTAGCAGTAGAAACCAAAACAACACACCATGTTGACTGGCTCACATATAGGTGGTTACTGTAAGCTGGTGAAGATCGACCTGCACGGCATGACTATCCACAGTGCGTGGACGTCGTTTGGCGTTGCAATTGACAGTGCATACTTTGGAGGTGTGCGCAGCGTTGTAGTCGTGACAGGACAAGGTGCAATGATGAAAGAGTTTCCTGTATGGGCCGAAAGCCATCCTAGAGTCCGTGAAGTAACTCAACATAAACACAATCCTGGATGTTTTACAGTTAAATTGAAAAAAGTTGCGAAGAAGGGTTGACATCTATACCCAGGCACACTATATATAAGTAGTAACAACGGCGCATGGATGAAAGCGCCGTCCTTAAAAAACGGTGTTTCTTACCTGTAAAGATAGAAAGACGTGTACTGTTGTTACATCACGAAGATTAGACGCTAGTAGGGTTAATTAAACCCACCGATCAAAGGAGTTGGCGGTATTAAATCCGCCCTAGCTTACTGCACTACGCGAAATAAAAAGCAAAATAAGTCAAAAAAGTTGTTGACATTGCCCCTGAACTAGCGTATTGTAGTTTTAAGAAGATAAATAAACGTAACAAGAACACAGAGTGTTCAGTAACATAACTAAAAGAGAACGATGCAAACAATTATTCAACATATTACAAAGCTAGTCAAATCGGTGACTATGTTAGCCAATGCAAGTTGGTCGTTGAATTATGCGATCGATACAGCAACACAACTCGGTGGGGATCGCTTTGAACCTACCAGGGAGGGTGCTCGAGATTAAAGTGTAAACTAAACACTTAATTTTTGACACGCCCTCCAAGCAACAGCTTAGGAGGGTTTTTTAATGGACAAACAAGAAGGAAAGAACATGGAACGAGAACAAGAAGAAGTAGACGAACACGAAACAAATGGTCCCGCGGTATAAATGGTTTATGTACGCTAGGTTTTCACTCTAGAGGGTGCCGGTTCGAATCCGGTCGGGACTACCAAAACTAAGTTTTTACAAAATTTTAATTAGAAGTTTTTTAAAAAAGTAGTTGACATTGTAACCAAGATGCATTACTTACAAGACGAGACGACACGCTAGCAGATCAAACAATTGTTTAGAAGAAGCTGGCGCAAAAGAAAAAGTAAAAAAGTTAAAAAAGTAGTTGACATTGTAACCAAGATGCATTACTTTAAAGAAGTAGACAAAGCGGAGTTAGTAACTTTTAAGACTTTGTAGAGATAGTGGAATATGCGGAACGCGACTGCAAACCATCCACTTTAAATAAGGTTTTATGGGCGTGTTTGGAGATGGAGTAACGTTAGATCGTTACGAAAAAACCAAGCTAGGTGTTAACAGACCTGAGATCTGTTAAACGCGGGCTACCCAAACGACCCTGGGCGCATAGGACCGCGGAGGCGGCTAAGAAATTAGCTGCTCATAAATATGGGGCAACGAAGTAGAAATTATAATCTACTTTCACATGTACACAAGGGTATGTTTTACTCGAAAGGTTCTGCTTAGTCAGCAGGTTGCCAAAGTAAAATATCCTAATAGGAAACAATTTTAATGTGTGCAGTTGAAAGTAGATTGTATTTTCGCCAGCATCCGACTACATAGTCGACGATGTTAACAAAGCTAAACTAGTGTATAGATTGGTTTGCTTTGCGCAGGAGAAACAAGCAAGAGCGGGTTCGATTCCCGTCCAGGGACAGGTGCCCAGGTAGTGTAACGGCTAGCACGGTGACGGAGTAACCAAGGCGGAAGTAAAACAGCACACCGGCTCCGAGTAGGATTTTAATGGCTAGCTTGATAGCGACCCCATCGAAGTCCGAAACAGAGCAGGAAGAGTAGAGGTTGGATACTGGCGTGAATACAATCAAAATATTTGCAGAAAGCTTTAGGTTAATCAGCCTAACGCAAGTTGGACTAGGAACGGTTATTACGATGAGGAAACCCCAGTACGATAGCAGGTTCGATTCCCGTCCAGGGACAGGTGCCCAGGTAGTGTAACGGCTAGCACGGTGACGGAGTA
>Ga0102816_1000594_pt1 | contig 13971 bp, 10 predicted proteins | sample ColrivemetaGS545_FD_84509 | JGI IMG/M metagenome (GOLD analysis project Ga0102816, IMG submission 84509) | Estuarine microbial communities from the Columbia River estuary - Flood tide non-ETM metaG S.545 | ecosystem: Environmental > Aquatic > Marine > Intertidal zone > Estuary | place: USA...
CAGTGGGTTAAATCCAATTTAGTAAAACATTAGTCAAAAATGGGTAGGTATTTATACCCATTTACCTCAGTGATAAGACCGCCTAGCTCAGGCTACTCGTATTGAGTAGGTAATTTGGTACAAAATGCGGCGCAAGAGCGGTTCTAAAACAAACAATAAGAGTTTTCCATGACGATAAAAACAAACCGGGTGAGCAGCACACTTATTCGACTGTCTGCTGCGACAATTATATTGTGCGGACTACTGGCCTGCGGTGGAGGTGGAGGCGGTTCAGTTCAAGCAGGCCCAGCGCCAATTACCACGCCGAGGGACACTACTGCACCTGTGATCACCGTTATCGGCTCTCTTGCTCAGACTATTCCCCAGAACCTTAGCTATACAGATTCTGGCGCAAGCGCCTCTGATGCGATTGATGGCAGTATCACCGTAGTCACTTCGGGAACAGTTGCCAATGCGGTGGGCGTTTACACCATTACTTACACAGCGACTGACAAGTCTGGCAATTCAGCAACCGCAACGCGAACCATCACAGTGATTGCCGCTGCCCCCACTGGCCCTCAAGCTATAGATTCAGGAAAATGGTTTCATCAAACCCGCCTGCCCAATGGCAACAGCTGGTACAACAATGAAATACAGCACTACACCAACCGTATCCAAAACTCTTATATAAGCGATGGCACCTTGAAGATTGTCGCTATAAGAGAAAGTTTTACCGATCAAAATCGCACTAAGCAGTTCACCTCAGCGCGACTCAATTCGAAATATGCCTTTACCTATGGACGCGTCGACGTAAAAGCCAAGCTACCTCAGGGCTTTGGCACCTGGCCTGCAATCTGGATGTTGGGTAAGAATATCAACGAGAACGGCGGCTATTGGCAAACTCAGGGCTTTGGCACCACTTATTGGCCAGCCACTGGGGAAATCGACATCATGGAGCACTGGGGCAGCAGAGAGCAAAATTACGTATCTAGCGCACTGCATACACCTTCCAGCTCCGGTAACACCTATAACGTAGGCGGGCAGTATGTAGCCGCAGCGTCAACTGAGTTCCACGTCTACTCGCTGGACTGGAATGCCGATCGGATGATCTTTAGTGTCGACGGTGTTGAGCATTACACCTACTCCCCCAACGTCAAAAATGCGTCCACCTGGCCCTTCGATGCCGACCAGTATCTGCTGCTAAATTTTGCCATCGAGCCCAGTATCGCCAGCAGTTTTAACGAAGGCGAGATGGAAGTCGATTACGTTAGAGTTTATGCCCCTAACGCCAGCTCAACAGCAAACCCGGTGTGGGCAGATGAGTTTAATAACTAAAATCTTAAGACGCTAAGACTGGCGAAGGGCTAATCGCAGTTAGCGGGACTTTAAAGAGCCATAGAGAGCTAAAGACACTTATAAAGAATTATTAATCTCGATAAGCGTCTGCAGGGGATTAGCCGATTGTGTAATGGGTCGGCCAATCACTAAATAGTCACTACCCAACTGCATGGCTTTTTGCGGGGTAACTATGCGCCGCTGATCATCGGCGGCGCTATCCGCAAGACTAATACCTGGCGTTACCAGCTGAAACTCGGCACCCAAATCAGACTTCAAACTACTCGCCTCTTGAGCCGAACAGACCACACCGTGCAATCCACAGTTCTGAGTCAACTGGGCCAAATGCAGCACCTGCTCACTGGGACTGCGCTGAATGCCAATTTCCAGTAAATCAGATTCATCCATGCTGGTCAGCACGGTAACCCCAATCAGCAGCATTGGGCTGCCCTGCTGTTCAAGAGCCTCTCTAGCGGCACTCACGGCCTTCGCAGCAGTATTGGGAATATCGTGAAATTTAAGGTCGAGAAATACATCGAAGTTGCGCTCTACCAGTGCCTTGACCAATGTGGGACCGGCAGCGGTAAATAGCTCTTTGCCAACCTTTAAGCGGCACTGAGTGGGATCGAGCTGTTCAGCCAGATTCAGGGCTGCCCGTTGGTTATCAAAATCTAGGGCAACTATAACGGGTGCAGACGAACTCATAAGCGGATTAATCTCGTTTTGCGGCGCGAGCTAGTTTGCGCCGATAATAGGTAATAAGAACAGAGCTCGCCAACAGCCCAAGCAGGCAGCCAACGGCCAAAAAAATCATCAGCCAGAGTCCGAGACTCAGGGCTGTACTTTGAAAAATAACGAAATCGACGGTAAGCTGCTGGCTATTCTCCAGGGCAAAAAACGCACCGACGGCGGCAATGGCCAGTAATAAAAAAAACTTAATCAATGTCCAGACTGCGCCCACAGGGATCTCCTTTTTCAACCATGGTTGGTACAAAACCGCATTATAACCCTTGGATTATAGCTGCTAAATTATAAGTTCTAGAGTGTACTCTCTGCCTTCCCTTACGACAAAATATCAGCTTCATAAATTACGGGCGAAAAAATACGCCGCAGGCGTAACCAACGGCGCATTTTGATATTCGTTGAAGCTAGCCAGTATCGGCTTACTTCTTGGCAGCACCAAAACGCTTGTTAAAGCGATCGATTCGTCCACCAGTCTCTGCTACTTTTTGCTTGCCGGTATAAAAAGGGTGGCAGGCAGAACACACGTCAAGGTAAAGAGCTTGCTCGCGTGTTGATCCGACAGTAATTACATTTCCGCAACTACAGGTCGCTTTTAATTCGTTATACGCTGGGTGAATCTCTGATTTCATCATATACTCCAAGTCGCTTGCCGCCACCCTATCAATCAGCTGGTAAAACGACCCAACTCTTGTATGGCACGGCAGGCCATTTCTAAAGAGCGCGGATTCTAGCAGAAATGAACTCGGTTACAAAAGGAATTCTCAACTTTTATTATGTCCCATTCTAAGCCTTCGAATAACGCCAAGCCTCTAATTGTCCGGGTTGCGGTTCTATCGCCTCTGCGGCGGACTTTTGACTACCTGGTGAGCGATGAATTTGTCGCTGCGCCGCCCCAGCGCGGCTGCCGAGTTAGGGTGTCATTTGGCAAGCGTGAGGTGATTGGTCTGGTGATAGAACAGACTCATAAAAGTGACTTTGCTATCGAGAAACTAAAGCCGGTTGTGGCTGTAATAGACGCCGAACCCCTATTGCCCGAATCACTCTTTAAGTTGTTTATCTGGGCCGCCAACTATTATCACCACCCCATAGGCGACGCCCTGTTTAACGCCTTGCCAGTGCGCTTGCGCCTGGGTCAGTCACTGCCCCTGCCCAAGGTGACTAAATGGTGGCGGGTTACAGAGACCGGCAAAGAGCGGGGCCAGGAAATGCTCCGCGGCGGCAGACTGCACAAGCAGCGCGCCCTGCTCGATGAGCTGTCGAAAAAATCTCTGACCCGACAGGGCAATATATTGAAATTCTATACTCGGGCAACGCTCCAGCGCATCGAGAAAAAAGGGATTGCCGAGCTGATCTGCATCGGCCCCCAAGAAGTGGATCTGGATAACCTGTTGCTTGAGCAACCTCTGAATCTCAATCCATCACAGCAGGAGGCCATGGATGCCATCGACTGCCACGGTTTTAATACCTGGCTGATAGATGGCGTCACCGGCAGTGGCAAAACCGAAATCTATCTTCAGTGCATCGAAAAAGTTATCCGCTACGGTCGTCAGGCATTGGTAATGATTCCTGAGATTAGCCTGACCCCGCAAACCGAAAAACGTTTTCGCGATCGATTTAATGTAGAAGTGGCGATGATGCATTCCGGGCTCACGGATCAGGAGCGCCTAGAATCCTGGACTGAGGCTGCCACTGGGCAAGCAGCGATCCTTCTCGGCACTAGGTCAGCAGTGTTTACGCCGATGAAAAATCCGGGAATTATTATTATCGATGAAGAACATGACCAGTCATACAAACAACAGGATGGCTTTCGCTATTCGGCGCGCGACTTAGCGGTTATTCGCGCCAAACAGGAAAAAATCCCAATTATCCTCGGCTCTGCCACGCCCTCGCTAGAGTCTCTTCACAACTGCGAGAAAAAACGCTACCAACACCTGATCCTAAGTACTCGGGCCGGCGACGCCCAACCTCCCACATGGTCTATGGTCGATTTAAAGTCTGAGCAGGTGGAGAGCGGCGTGGCAGCCTCGACCTTAAATGCCATTCGCGAGGCGATTCACAACAAACAACAGGTATTGGTATTTCTCAACCGTCGCGGCTTTGCCCCGGCCATGCTGTGTCACTACTGCGGCTTCTGTGCCGAGTGCCCCAACTGTGATGCTCGCCTAACGGTGCACCGCCGTCATCAGCGTCTGATCTGCCACCACTGCAACTACAAACGGGGACTGCTGCACTGGTGCCCCAGCTGCCGCGGCGATCGCATGGTCGCTGCAGGAGATGGTACCGAGCGCAGCGAAGCCTGGTTGCAAGAATGTTTTCCAGATACGCCAGTGCTGCGAGTTGACCGAGATACCACGCGCAAAAAAAATGCTATGCAGGCAATGTATGACAGGGTCGACAGTGGTGCACCCTGTATCTTGGTAGGCACCCAAATGCTGGCTAAGGGGCATCACTTTGCCAATATCACACTGGTCGCGGTACTGGATGCAGACAGCGGCCTGTTTAGCCCAGATTTTCGCAGTCATGAGCGACTCGGACAGTTATTGACTCAGGTAGCCGGACGCAGTGGCCGCGGCAAGATGGCAGGAAAAGTCATACTGCAATCTCATCAACCGGACCATCCGCTGCTCGAAGTCCTGACTCAGCAGAGCTACGGCGAATACTCCACATTATTGCGCAAACAGCGCAAGCAGGCAGAGCTGCCACCCTTTAAACAGCTGATACTGGTTCGTGCCGACGCTGCCCATGCGCAAAATGCCGAGGCGTTTTTGCAGTCAGCACGCCAGTGCGCGGAGGCAATTTTTCCCTCCGGTGAAACCGTCAATTATCTCGGCCCACTGCCGGCACTGATGGAGCGGCGCAATTCCCGACACCGCTATGTGTTACAAATTAGTGGCGGGCGGCGCAGTGATTTAAATTTTTTGCTCTCGCAGCTGGTATTCGAATTAGAAAAGTTACCCATGGCCCGGCATGTGCGCTGGGGTGTGGATGTGGATCCACAGGAGCTCTAACCAGATCATAGGGGCGCTAGCCAGGGCTCTGGGCAGATCACTGGACCTGTGGTTAAAACCGTCAAAAAAGCCGCGGAAAAGATAAATTTTTAAGCCAAGCAGTTTGCTTAAAAGCGCCTCCATCCCCTACAATCGCCGCTCGAATCAGGAGCTTTAAGAATGTCGCAAAATTATGCCAAAAGGAACTCTGGACGGGGCAAGCAGCAACCCGCTAAGCGCACCTCTGGGCTGCCCGCCTTTATTTTGGGCACGGCTTTTGGTGCCATCTTAACCAGCCTTTTACCGAGCCTAATGGAGAAAGCCCCTACGGCTACTGCAACGGTTCAGGATGTGACCGAGACCGTCAAAGCTGAAGCCTCGGAACTACAGTTCGACTTTTACACATTGCTGAAAAAAACCGAAATTATTGTTCCCAATAATACCTCTGAAGAGAGCGAAGACGAGCAGCCAGAGGAAAACTTTACCTATCTGCTACAGGCCGGTTCTTTCAAAATTGCCAATGATGCCGAGAGTCGGCGGGTGAAATTGCTGCTGCTCAATTTAAATGCCAGCGTCGAACTGATCAATCTGGCCAATGGCGAGAAATGGCACCGCGTCCTGGTTGGACCTTTTGATGATGCATCAAGCATGACTTATGCACGCACCAAACTAGCGGAAAACCAAATCGACAGCCTGCTGTTAAAACGCAAGATTTAGCAGCGCTTTAAATAGCCTTAGACTCAGAGGTAGGCATCGTACTCCAGCAGCGTCACGCGGCTATCAAACTCGGCTTTTTCACTGCGCTTGCTCTGGGCATAAACCGTCTGAAACGCCTCGCCCAAATAACCCTCTACAAACTCAGACTGTTCAAAACGCTGCAATGCATCGCCCCAGAAGCGCGGCAGCTGTGGCTCTGCTTTTATGGCCAATTCTCCAGCATCACCTACGATGGCGGCTGGCGGCAGTAGTTTTTTCTCAATGCCATAGAGCGCGGCAGCCAATATTGCCGCCACCGTTAAATAGATATTGGCATCAGCACCTGCAACCCGGTGCTCGATGCGCATAGCATGACCTTTCCCAGCAGGAATGCGCAGCGCTGTAGTGCGATTTTCATAACCCCAGGTGGGTGCTGTGGGCGCATAACAACCGGGCACCAATCGTCTGTAGGAATTAATATTCGGTGCAAAGATCGCCATAGAGTCGGCCATATTATCGAGACAGCCGGCAACTGCATGGTGCAAGAGGTCACTGCCCTCAGGGGTGCCATTATCAAAGACATTGTTGCCGTTGTTGTCGGTCAAACTAAAGTGGATATGCATGCCATTGCCCACATCATCAGCAAAGGGCTTGGCCATAAAGCTGGCCTGCTTACCCTGCTGCTGAGCCACAGCGCGAATCGCTCTGCGTAACATACTGGCCTGATCACAAGCGCGCAGAGCGCAGTCCTGATGATGTAAATTAATCTCGCACTGAGAGGCGCCAAACTCACTAATTAAGGTATCTACCGGTAAATTCTGTTGCCCTGCGGTACTGCTAATGGCATCCATCAACGGGGCTATTTTGCGCATAGCCTCGATACCATAGGTAGCCCCTCCCAGTGCTGGAGACCCGTCGAGGGCGCGCTGAGTATGTTGGGGACGGCCAAATTGGTCGCGGTCGATTTCCAGTAGATGGAATTCCATCTCGCTGGCCACCACTGGGGTTAAGCCCAGCTTTGTATAGCGCGCTAAAACCTGTTGTAAGACAACTCTGGGATCGGCGGGATAGGCTGATTGACCATCGGGACTAAGCATAGAGACAATAATCTGCGCTGTGGGTCTGCTGGCCCAGGGCACCACTGCCAGAGTGTCTGGGTGAGGCGTACAGATGCCGTCTGTATCGCCGGTTGCCGCTACCAACTGTTCGAGATCGCGGCCCCAGCAGTCCAGTGAGCATGTACTCTGCGGCATTTTATAGCCGCCTTCAAAGAGCTTATCAATCTGCTCCCGAGGCAGCCATTTGCCACGGTGGATACCGTTTAGATCGTGAAGAATAACCTCGAAAGTCTCGACATCGGGATGGGTCTGTAAAAACTGCGTTAGCGCATCGATGGATTTCATATTGAGCTCTATTTTTCCGGCGGTTGTGTCAATCAAGTCTCGGCAAGATCACCCAGCGCATCTTTTAGCGGCTGTAAATGCTCTTCGAAGTGCTTCCAATAAGCCACAGCTGAGGTATAAATTGGCTGCCTAACCTGTTCGGAACTGGCGGTGTTGACTGCCCGTTCAGTCTCGTGGAAGCGCAAACATTGCTCTTCCATTGGCAGGCCACAATAGTCTAATAGCGCCTCGACATTGGTCTCGAGATCCGCCACCACAGCTTCATAGTTAACCGAATAGATCTTCTCACCAAAGACTGTTTGCCAGTGCACCATCAGGCGATGATAGTCGCGATAGTAACGCCCCAGATCCACTAGGTCGTAAGTAAAGTTTTGTCCCTCGGCCCACAACTGTTTAAAGCAGCCAAAGCAGTTGTCGATAGGATTGCGCACAGTGTTGATAATCTTGGCATTGGGCATGGCCAATAAAATCAGTCCCACATAGAGAAAATTATTCGGTAGCTTGTCGATAAAAAACGGCGCATCAGTCTGACGATGACGCTGGGCCTGAGCTAAAAACTGTTCGGCCAATAATGGCCATTGCTCGGCCTTTAACTGCGCTGCACCCAAGGGGTAGTTATCGCGACACATTGGATTGGGCTTGCGGTTTAAGCGCTGGGCCAACCAGGGTATATAAGGCAACTCGCGGGTACCCTCGACCTGTGAATGAGAGGCCAAAATTTGTTCTTGCAGGGTCGAGCCTGAACGCGGCAGACCCAGCACAAAAATGGCCGAGCTATCATCTAAACCATCATTGCTATGCTGCTGTAATAACTGGGGAGTAAAGGTGGCAATAATCTGGTCCACCTGAGCTGAAAAGTCATCGGCGCTCCAGACTGCTGATTTCTGTTTAACACGATTTGCTGTCTGATAAGCATTAAACGCAGCGTTCCACTGCTGGCGATGCTCATAGGCTTTGCCGAGGGCATAGTTAAAGTGCACTACATCTTTGTCTTTGAGCGGTCTATTTCCAGGCTTTTTGTCCCCGAGCTTTTTGTCCTCGAGCTTTTCGTCCTCGAGCTTTTCGTCCTCGCGCTTTTTATCAAAAGCCAATAATGCCTCCATGCTGGCCACTTCACTATCACTAAAACGGTAAGTTTTAAGATTTGATAATGACCAGGCTGCCTCGCCAAAGCTGCTATCTAGTTCCATACAGCGACGCAGGCATTGGATAGATTCATCCTGCCTACCGAGCGTTTTCAAGGCACTACCTTTTTGCGCCAACGCGGAAATATTGTCTGGGCTCTGTCGCAACACCGCATCGTACTGGCCAAGGGCATCAGCAAAGCGATTATCCCGAAGAAAAATGCTTCCCAGTAGCATCTGCGCCTCCTCCAGATGCGGTTCGATATCCAACACCCGCTGCACAGCCTCTTGGGCTTCAACCAGCTGATCCTGCCTAGCCAGTGCGGAACTCAGTTTTAACCACCACTTTGCTTGCTCTGGCATTTTTCGCACCAGCGAGCGAGCCAGCTCTTCTGCCCAGCGCGCGCGGCCGCTTTCGAGGGCGCGATTAATTAAAAATTCTTTGGCGCCAACCTGTTCTGGGTCCGCCTCTAGCACTTCTTTACAGAGAGCCTCGGCTCTTTCCGGCCCTCTTTCCTCCCGAGCATCAGTGGAGAGCCTATAGGCTTCAATAACCTTTTCTTTGAGCACTTGATGCTGTTGATTGACCCAATCCACCGCCGCCGACTGAGTGGTTTTACCCTGCTGTTTAAGCACTTCGGCAAGTAGCTTGTTGGCGGCCTTGAGGCTTGAATTTAGCTGCAGTGCTCGACGCAGTGACTGCTCTGCGAGTGGATATTTCTCAAGGGACAATTGGACTTTTCCGAGATCGGCCCAGGCATGGGCAAAATCATTGGCAATACTCAGAACTGTTTGAAATCCAGCCTCGGCTCGGACTAATTCACCGCGTTTTTGCCAAACCTGGGCCTGAAGCCTGAGAGTGTTAACTTCTCTGGGATTAACAGCCAACAAACGCTGACAAATAGATTCACAACCCTCTAGATCACCTTCGCGCAATGCCGCTAAAGCTTTAAAGAACTGTTGTTGCGGATCCATATACTGATCTCGAGGTGGTTTATTATTTTTCACAGTCTACAAAAAAACAGCCGAGAATGTCGGCTGTTTTTAGAGGCTGATAGATGACTAGAAAAAGCCTGAGGTTAAAACTTATACGCTAGATCTAGACCCACACGACGCGGCTCCGAGAAGCCAAAGTAATGAGGGGCAATAATGCCATCCGCCGGCGCTACGCCCTTGTAGTAAAACGTATCAAATACATTATTGACCCAAACCGTCATGCTCCAATTGTCCGAACTGTCATAGCCTACACGCAGATTGCTCACGGTAAACTCATCCAACATTATCGGCTCTAGAGAAAAGTCACCAAACCCTGGGCTAGCGCCCTGATGGAAGGTTTCCCACGTCAGATTAAGATCGCCACCTTCAATAGGTCGACTATAAGTCGCAACCAAGGCGGCACTAAAGTCCACCGTGCCCGGCAACATAGCGCCAGTACAGTCATCTTCGCAGAAGTCAGCGGAGAGGCTGGAGTTGGGTTTGGTTAACTCAGAGTCAGCCCAGGCTAAGCCGAGATAAATATCCACGTTATCGGTGGGCAGGTAACGCATATCCAACTCTAAGCCAGAGCCTTCCGCATCACCTACATTGGCCACGGTGTAGCGGCCATCCACATAATAGCCAGACTGCATACCGTCAAACTGGTAGCTGTAAAGAGCAGCATTCAGCTGCATCTGACCGTCTAAAAACTGACCTTTTAAACCCAGCTCTAAATTAGTGACTTCTTCTTTATCAAAGCTTGCCAGAGAGGGGTCAAAATCTAGGGCATCTTCACCGTCCAAGTCATCGACGGAAATATCGTCGGCAAAGGACAGTTCCATGGTATTAAAACCACCGGCTTTGTAGCCCGTTGAATAGGTGGCGTAGGTTGATACCTCGTCGCTGAGTTGGTAATTCACTGCAGCGCGAACCGAGGTATTCGTCCACTTATCGTTGCCCTGAACAAAATCAGAGGTGTAGAACGGGAAGGTATACCAGGTGGCATTGCGTTCTTCGCCGCCAAAATTCTGGGCAAAATCACGATTATCCTCGGTATAGCGCGCCCCGACTATAAAGTCTAAGTCTTCATTAACGTGGAAGGTGGCATCGCCATAGAGACCCCAACCGTCATATTCCGCATCCACATCAACCGAATCATTGCGTGTGCCAATGCCAACAATGGGATCGTACTCATAGTATTCATAGAGCGTTGCGCAATCGGTAATATCGTCATATTCGTAGTAGGTGCCATAGGCTGCACAAAAGGTATCTTCATCCAGAGTTTGATTAAAGCGTACCTTGAGCTCTTCTTTGTACCAAGAGGCGCCGACAAACCAACTTACACTGTCAGTCTCTTTGTTGATGCGGAACTCTTGGCTAAAGTAGTCCTGCTCTTGAATCTGATTGTAGTTAGACAGGAAGCTACTGCCGCCATCAAAATCTTCAAGGTAGTAGTAGTTATGCCCGCGTAAACCGGTGGTTGAGCTAAGCGTATAGTCATTGCCCAGATCCACTTCAACATTCAGGGTGACACCCCATACTTCACCCTCATCAATTAGATCTGACGAACTAACATCCGACGTAAACTGATCTTCAGCGGCATCGGTGCTGTAAAAAGGCAGGCCTGTTTCATCGGGATCAAAGGCCTGATAAATAGTCGGCGGCCCCTGACGATCTTCATACTCCAGCATCAATGTGCTGGTGATGTCGTCATTTTCAAAGGCAAGGGTATAGCGAGCAGCGGTATTTTCAACACCACCAGTCTGCTGGCCATCATTGATATTAGTCACCCAGCCATCCTGCTGCTGGTGATAGACCGCCAAACGGCCACTAAACTGATCATTGATCGGCGTGTTTATAACCGCCGTAACTTCGCCGTAGCCATCTTGGCCAAAGCCAATATCTATGGATCCTCCGGCCTCACCAGTAGGCTTTGCCGTGGTGATCGAGATTGCACCTGAGGAGGCATTGCGGCCAAACAATGTGCCCTGGGGGCCCTTGACCACTTCGACCATCTCAACATCAAAGAAACTGGATACAGCACCACCGGTTCGGCCCAGATAGATGCCGTCTTGGTAGAGACCAATCGAGGGCTCAGCACCAACACCAAAATCATTGGTACTGATACCACGAACATTCATCGAATCGAGAAAAGAGTCATCCGTATCACCGGATACACCCGGGGTTAAAAGGGCCACCTGCTTGGCATCGGAAATCTGCGCTTTTTCAATAAAGCTGCCGCTGAATGCGGAAACCGAAATAGGCACATCCTGTAGTGACTGCTGGCGTTTTTGTGTCGTGACAATGATCTCTTCGATCTGTGCAGCGGACAGTTGTCCGGCACTCAAGGTCGCCGCAGTCACTGCCGCTGAGATCAAGGTTTTTCTAATTTTAGTGTGCGTCATAGCAACTCTCCCAGTAAACATTGTCGGCAATTTTTTGCCTTGTTTGTTGTAAAATTGGCGGTTAAAAATGAGTGTTAAAATCGCTTATTAAAGGTTCTCTGTAAAACTACTTGCTTGTCTCACGAGGCCCTTCAGCCGCAACCTGAGGCGCAAGTTTCTCAGCGCGGGTCAGTGCTGCTAAGTGTATAGCCAGCCCTCGCCGCCGACCAGATTTTTTTACCGGTTTGAGCATTTGTTTTCGGCCCGAAATAACGCCGCTATAGCCCCCGCATCTTAATAACTACCCTTGATTAACCACCCCTTTGGGTACATGACCGAATAGGCTTTCTATGGTGATATACGGTTTTAGCATCACCCCCCATAAATAGCCTAAACCGGTGACACCCAACCTTGAAGCAAGTGCGAATATCATGACCAAAAACCGAACTACCCAGCAATGGCAAGATCTAGATACGCAGCGGCATCTGCATCCCTTTACTGATTTTGATCAGTACGCGAAGAAACCTGGGCGCATTATTAACCGTGCTGAGCATATCTATATCTACGATACCGACGACAATCAGATACTCGATGGGATGTCTGGGCTATGGTGCTGCAGTCTCGGTTACAGCCAACCGGCGATTGCCGAGGCGGTGAGTCGTCAGTTCGAGCAACTGCCCTACTACAATAATTTCTTTCAGTGCAGCAACGCGCCGGCGGTTGAGCTCGCTGAGCGTCTAGTGGATATGGCACCTGAGCGCTTTACCCATGTGTTTTTTACCGGTTCGGGTTCCGAGGCCAATGACACTAATATTCGCCTGGTGCGGCGCTACTGGGATCTGCAAGACAAGCCCAATAAGCGGATTATTATTTCGCGCAAAAATGCCTATCACGGCAGCACCATCGCCTCTGCCAGCCTCGGTGGCTTCAACTCGGTCCACCAGCAGTTTGAAACCCTGCCCTACGTTGAGCATATAGTGGATCCCAATTGGTTCGTAAATGGCGGCCATCTCAGCCCTGAAGAGTTTGGTCTGCAAGCCGCGCGAGCACTGGAAGAAAAAATTGATCAGATCGGTGAAGAAAACATTGCCGCGTTTATTGCCGAGCCGATTCAGGGTGCCGGAGGCGTTATTGTGCCGCCCGACAGCTACTGGCCAGAGGTCAGTCGCATTCTTAAAGCCAGGGATATTCTGTTTATCAGCGATGAAGTGATCTGTGGTTTTGGTCGCACCGGCAGTCTGTTCGGCTGTCAAACTCTGGGTACAGAACCCGACTTAATAACCTTTGCCAAGGCGGTTACCAATGGCTTCCAGCCGCTGGGTGGCGTTTTAGTCAGCGATAAAGTTGCCAGCGTGATTACTGCCAAAGGTGGCGAATTTGCCCATGGCTTTACCTATTCCGGCCATCCGATCGCCTGTGCCGCGGCGATGGCGACATTAGATATTATGCAAAGTGATAATATTTTCCAAACCGTGCATGACCACAGCGCACCCTATATGCAAAAGCGCTGGGCAGAACTGGGGAAACATCCGATTGTCGGTCATACCCGAGGGTTGGGCATGTTCGGCTCCATGGAGTTGGTGCGCAACAAAGAAACCCGTGAACGGTTAGCGCCGGATCAGGTCTCTGGGGGCGTCTGTCGGGACCTATCCATTGCCAATGGTCTAGTAATGCGCGCCGTAGGCGACTCAATGATTATCTCGCCGCCACTGATCTGCAATCATGCCGAGATTGACACTATTATTGAGCGCGTAACTCAGGCGTTGGACCAGACTGCAGAGTACTTTTCGGTATAGAGTCCAGCCTGTGCCAACAGCCTTACACGTCTTATTGGCAGCATTCTGCTGCCAAACAAACATTTAGTCGTACCAGGCTGCCGAGAAAGGTAGATAGATCGCTGCCGTGCTGGTAAGTTAGAGGCCTTCTGCGCAGGGGGCGCGGAGGTCGCTAGCGCACACTGCGTCGATTTGGATTGCAGTTAAAGTAAGCTTCTTGAGATCTAAAAAATAATAACTGAGACATATATGAACAGACCTCTGGTAAAACCCAGCCTTCTCGACGCCCTAATTCCCGTTATCCTATTGATCGCCATGCTCGCCGGCACTGTGTATGTGTTCGGTCTCGACTCCTCTGGACCCAATCAAGTGGCCCTGTCTTTGGCTGCTGCGATAGCCGCGCTAATCGGCATTAAGAATGGTTTGAGTTGGAAGGACATAGAGCAGGGCATGATCGACACCATTACTGTGTCACTGCCGGCAATCCTTATTCTGTTTATGGTCGGCGCCCTGATCGGCAGCTGGATTCTCGCTGGTACGGTACCGAGCATGATCTACTACGGCGTTGA
>Ga0102816_1000598_pt1 | contig 13949 bp, 14 predicted proteins | sample ColrivemetaGS545_FD_84509 | JGI IMG/M metagenome (GOLD analysis project Ga0102816, IMG submission 84509) | Estuarine microbial communities from the Columbia River estuary - Flood tide non-ETM metaG S.545 | ecosystem: Environmental > Aquatic > Marine > Intertidal zone > Estuary | place: USA...
ACGGTCTTAATCCCCTTTCAAGCGGGGTAGTCCTAGGACCCTGACCTTAAAAAATATACCTTAATTTCAATGACTTGCAACGCATAAATAAGCCAAAAAATTGGTCGCGAAATTCTGTATGTTTTTTAACCATCAGTAAACCTCCGCTATTTAGGTAACTCATTGAATTTAAAGAATTAATTTTTTGCCTTCCATAATTCATCAACAAAAAACAGTTTATCGCGCGATATAGTCTATTTTTTAACCAACGGTACCCATATTGGTTTTGATGTCTGAACCAAAGGGTAACGAAAAATCAAGGATGCCATCTGCTTGTATTGGGCGGCCCATCCAGTAAATTGGGCTTCTATGTCTCAATTGATAGATTCGGACATCGTCTATTTGCTGGTCAATCAACGCTTCAAGCTTGAGTTTACATTCGCTCATCACGCTGGTTTTCACCTGACAATAGTATACCGATTCTTGCAGCTGGTGTGCATACCGTTTGACCAATCGATGCACCTTTCTCAACCGCTGTGGATGCCGGATGTCGTAACAAATAAAGAATCCGTGAACCCGATCCATAGGTTAGTCACAATGTGTTTGTTGTTGAATGAAATGTAAGAACGCCCGCGCATAATGGTGTAACAACCGTCTCCACTTAACCGCTGCAGGTTCATAAGCTGTGTAGTAAATTGGACGGCCCTTAGCATTAAGAAGGCAGCCTGACTTTGTGTGATTAAAATGGTTCTCCTGTAAAAGACTTTCCACGTGTAGCTGTTGGAATACCCATGCTTCGACCAATGGCCGAATCGGCTCCATAAGATCACAGGCCAAAGAGTAGCGACCCGATAAATTCTGGTGGTAACAGCCGTACACAGGGTCTAATCCGTGCTGTGCCAATATGTTCGCAGACTCCCGATACAAAATAGAATAGGTTAAAGACAACAACGCATTTACAGGATCTGTCGGAGGGCGTCGTACTCTTTTATGAAATTGCCACTTTGGGTCATATTGAGGCACCCAAAACTGCATAGACAGTGCGGCCAATTGCCCCTCTAGCCCCATCAGTGACGCCCTACCCGCTGCCTTCTGCATTGAGAGGCGCAATTGGTCAGCCTGCGCCAAGACTCCTTCTGATGCGCCGTAATCACGAAACACTTTGGATTGACATCGCCATTTATAATCTAGCAGTGTTCGCTGAATGAGGCTTGCTGAACAACTGTCGTCTATAACATGATACTGGCCACGTTTCCGCATGGTTTTCTTTAACGGCTCAGACGGAAAATCTATGCTTCGTTCGGGATAGCGAGAATTTAGCACCATAAAATCTATCCCGCGCACCTTCAGTTGCCCGAGCAAGCTCGACTCCATTTTAATTGAGTGGCAACAAATTATTTGCCTGAGTGCACGCAGCGGAATGGTCTTAACGGGCATTTTTTCACCACGCAAATACAAGCAATCGGCCTCGTATGACAAACTGATGTGGCGCCGGTCGATCACTAGTGTTGACATATTAATCTCCACTCAGAATCCATAACCCAGGTAAAGGATGATTCCAAACAGGGTTAGCTAACGGGCATTTAGCACTGTGATACCAAATGTCTGCTGTAAACATAAAAAAACTATCTTCTGCCTCAGCAAGTACTCCGCCGACTTCTTGCCAAATCGCAGCACAATCTTGGGTGCCCAAACGCGATTCAAATACCGAATCTTGATAATCGGGGCTGTAGCGCCTACAGATTTTCAATAAGTGTTCGCGGCGTTTCTTATCTGCGATGTCATAGCCGTATAACCGTATAGCGTTCATTTCCCGCCCCACTACTCAATGGTTTTTGCAGCATTTCTTGAAATCGCTTGGTACCAACGATTTGATGTAAGTCGTTAAAATCGCTGACATGCTTTCCTAAATGCGCGGAACCGAATGAAGGGATAATAATTCTGATTTCATTTCTGATCGCTGCAGCCTTTAACGCACTGGCTAGGCCAACATTGCTGGCGCTATCTTTTCGATGATCGTTATCAGCTGCAATAATTAATGGCACTTTTGGCCACGCTTTTACCACTTCAATTAGGTTGCCAGCGTCAAATGCGACCAACACACTCGCACGGCTTCCCACATGTATCGACAATCCCGTGGTTAATCCCTCGGTAACAATTAATGGTCCTGGCCGGCCCTGTATCCCAAACCATGCGCCTTTTTTCCGACCAATGGTCCATTTATTGCCTTTGGCAAAGGCTAATTTTCGGTCATAAATTTTTTGAAAACCAATGATGCCTTCAATGTGGTTTTCTAATGGCACCATGATGAAGTTACCTAGTTTGTCGGATCCCTGTCTAACGCCCAATTCACGTCCAGCGAAGGATTTCCAGTCAGGTACCTTGTGGTGTAGGTAAGCATTATCGGGCGTCACTTCAGGTAACGAGGTGTATAGTGCACGCGCAGGCTCCATGCGTGCATAGGATTCTGCTGTGGAATTTTTTCCATAGGGGGCGGATGCTATTTTCGGAATGGTATTTTCAGCGTTGTTTTGTTGCACCCAGTTTTTTACATGGCTTTGATGACTGTACAGCCAAGCGTTGCCATTGAAAACGTGCTTTTTGTTGCCCTGTGCATGGGTGAAAAAAACCACTACTGGATATTCCTGGCCCCACCTGTTGGTGTACTTATGCCACACAAAAAAGCAGCGATGCGCATCCTTGTTCTGCAACACGGGCACTTGCTTTCCTTTAATTGGACAGCTCGGCTCAGGCAGTTGGAACTGGAGGTTTGGCCAGTCGATGCGACATTCTGCAGCCAACTCCTGAAGCTCAGAAAATGCCGCGGCCAAGATGTCATAGACTGAATAGTAACGTTGAGAATGAGTCTGTATGGTCATGAAATGCCTCCGATTGAGAGACATTATGAAGCGACTAAGTACGACCCGCTGCGGTTAAAACATTTCAACCCAATACAGTAATCTGCGCAGGGCTGAGATTAAGTCCATATTCATTTAAGTTGCCGTGCGGCGTTTCTATATAACCCACTTTTTTTACTTGATATGGCTTACTCATTTCGGTGCCTAGGCTTTTTTTCAATAACGCATTTATCTTATTTTTACATCGTTTTCGATAATCACCATCAAAGCATTTCGATCCAGGTTTGGGCTCAATCGCATCCAATGAACGCTGATCAAAACCCTCTTCAATTACGGCGTGTAATAAGGGGTATATCTCTATCCCCATCGCTTCATCATCTTCATAATTGTGGTAGCCACGAATGCCATTTTTCAACCGATTTACTAGCAGCTGAAGGTAGGCCATTTCGATGGGGCGCACCGGTATGCGATTATTCTGTACCTCTATCGCTAAATGCCGTATATCACGCTGATCAAGCACCAAATGAATCTTGGCCCGAGTATTGTCTTGAATATGCCGAATAGTTTCAGCAAAAGAAAAGCGGTTTTCTAACAGCCTTTCAGTCATGCCACTGCTCAGCCGCACAAAGGGTATGTCAGCGAGTTGAATGTCGACAACTTGACCGGGTCTAGGGTAATAAAAATCAGTTCCAATCAGTGCCTCGTCAACGAGCACATGTGATAGGGCGTCTTGGGCACGGCCAAATAGCGTTAACGCATAGCCCGCAAAGAAGCTCATTGATTTTCGGCCACCGGCTAGAGAGACATGTAGACTGGTTGTATTATCAGCAGTGATTCCTGCAATGATGCTGGTAATGGTATCAGCCAATCTCGTGTTGTCTTCTGGCGTACGGATGTCGGAAAGCGCCTTTCCAGTACCATCACACACCTCGCGGATATCCAACAGATCTGTCGACAACCACGACCATCCATAGTCAATTGCCATTTGGCTGAGTGGGCTTTCAACCCCATTCATTAAACGGCTTTCAATGCCGGCCTTTCCCATGCTCGTCGTTAGCAAAATGATTTTTTGCGGAATGAAGGGTTCGGCTCGAGATGCCAAACAATACAAAGTTTCTGTTACCACCTGTGGGCTTGAACCTACGACACAAAATAATATATTCATTGCTTGGTCCTATTCAGGTAGTCTAAAAACACCAGTTTCCATCCAGTGCTTAACGCACGGTTCAAAATCCTTCAAATTGGCACTATCCAACACTTTAATTCCCAGCGACTGCGCTCTATTGGACATGTTGGCTGATACATCACGAAACGATAGCAGTACATTGGTTCCAAAAAGGCCACCAGAACGACTTCCAAGGCTATCCAACTTAGTCAACATTTCCTGTTCACTTTCATTTTCGCTGTAATAGGCAGTTTTACACTCAATTAGTAACATTCGGTTGTTGTGTACCATTAAGCAGTCAATTTCATTCCTAACATCTAATTTACGGTTTGCCTCATCCGTAATTTGCGCACTTGAAAGCACCTCTTGCACGCCCAGTTTCATACCTATTAGGTAGGCGTACTCTTCAATCCATCCACCGCTAAGATATTCAGCAGAATCAGCATTTTGAAATACTATCGTTCGATCATCGTCACCTCTAGCCAACAACCCTGTGTCACAGAGCTTATCAATCAGCGCCAAAGTATCCCTCACCGGCTTTTTCTTTAACCGTTGGATAGCTTTATGCGCGTTAAAAACAGTGCCTACCTGGCGGCCTTGATTATCTAACACGCCATTTCGTCGAATCATCCAGTTTAAGTCGCCAATCATCCATTGAACCGATTCGTGTTTTGGCTTTCCCAACAACAATGTCACTGCCTTTCTTTCCATGGCCAGATTAGTCCATTCTTCGCTTGAAGAACGGTGGCTACGTAATCGTTTGCCATTGCACTGCAGGTAAATTGATGCGGTTAATACTGGTAAAATATCGGACGCAGCGGCCCGCTTATTGCTCATCGAGAGATTCATCAATGTATTTGTTTGTGTATGCGCATAAATGATGTCGCTGGCGTCGAAAATTTGACTGAAAATTAGGGCGTGAAGTTTGGAGCCGCCGGTAGCGTTGTAAACCAGTGTTTCACTACCAAATTCTGCACTTAGTTTCTCTTCCAGGTCTAAGCCAAAATCCTCAATTTCAGATATGTTGGCTTCGGGCAAGCCAACGTGAACTTGAACGTGCGTATCTGGAAGCGCATCGCTGATAACGGTTTGTAAAGTATCTGCTTTTTTCTTCATCGCCTGTGAAGCTACCAAAATGACTTCTGACGGCTTCAATTGGAGTACGGGTATTAGATTTGCTTCTAGGTGGTCACTAACGATACATATATGCACACGTGCCATGATAAACATCCTTATAAATCGAATTGGTCATTTTTACACCCTACTACATTGGTTTTACTACTTAAAACATTTTGACCTTCCCTGTTCGTCCCAAATGCGAATAAAGTGTTGGAAATCAATTTAAGGTTGGATTTTCATGAAGAAAGGTATTGTGTGGTTCGTTAGTCGTCACCCAGGCGCAAGAGATTACGCGCGGCATATTGGGTTGCCAATTGATCGTTGGACGAATCACCTAAACACGCATGATGTAATGGAGGGTGACATTGTTTATGGCACCCTGCCATTGATGGACATTTTTGCCCTCAATCAGCGAGACATTGCCTATTTCCATTTGGTTATTCAATTAGACGAAAAACAACGTGGCGTTGAAATCAGCCTGTCAGAAATGCTTGCAATGCACATTCAGTTCAGGCAGATTTTTATAACGACAGGCGCATAAATAAAGGAATACTATTCATATGCCCCACTTCGCAAGGACTGCTTCAGCGAACGCTTCGCCCTATGATTTCAGTGGTAGTTTGGCTATTGGGCTGTTTCAATTCCATTTCACATTGCAAAACCCCCTAGACTATCCCGATGCGGCAGAATCCGTGTGGCGGGGGACATTAGGGCATGCACTGCGCACCCTTTTATGCCATACACCCCAACAATCCTGCGGACACTGCCTACTCAGACGCAAGTGTGCTTTTAGCATTGTATTTGAAAATAGCTACATGAGAGAGCACCAAAAAGGCCCGCTTAGCGTCGAACCGCCGCCGCCCATAACTCTCTATTCAGTATCGCCATCTGGGCACTATCATGAAGGAGACACGCTCAGTATTGAGTTGGTGTTAATTGCCGAACAACAGGCAATTTTACCCGCTATTGTTAGCGCATTAGACAGGGTTGTATTGCAATTTAAAGGACAAGAGGCCGTCACAGCCTCGCTTTCTGAAGTGACCCATATCAAAGAAACCACGCAATTTTCGCAACAGCCAATTTGGAATGGTAACTGGCAATTACCCAACTCAATCGCCAGTCAAATTGACATGCCTGAATGGCTTTTGCGGAATGATCGCGTAAGGCTACGTTGGCTTACCCCTGCTGTTTTAAAGCATCGTGGTGCGCCCATTACAGAAAACCTGACCCTGCAACAAATGATGACAATGTTGCTGCGGCGTTTTACGTTACTCCAGTCATATTGGACCCAGCAAAACTTGCCTAACAGCGATGAGATTTCAGATTGGCTAAGTGCCATAGAACAGGTACAGCTTCAATTTAAGCCGTGGGCAGGCACCCGTCGGTCGCGGCAACAAAATAGACACATGCACTTTCAAGGCATTGCGGGTGAAGCAGAAATTGAAACGCAGTCAATACAACATTTGCTCGCCCTACTCTGGATGGGGCAGTGGCTTCATTTAGGAAAAGGCGCTTCTTTTGGTATGGGCCGGTATCAATTATTACCGGTAAACAACACATTTGGATGAGATTTCGTATAGGGAGATAACTGTTTATGGCCAAAATAATTCACTGCACCTTTGTACTGTCGACACCGGCATTTATTGGTGACGGCAATCAACAGGTTGCAGATACGCTGAGACCTCCTAGCATTAAAGGTGCGCTGAGATTCTGGTGGCGCGCACTGCAATGGTCTGCCGTTCGCAAACAACTTGCGACCGATGAGCAGGCACTGGCCGCTTTACACAGCGAAGAAGCCGCACTTTTTGGGAGTACCCAGCAAAAGAGCCGCGTTTCGCTAAAAATTAAAGGCACGTTTGCACAATGGCAATCGAGCCAAGCAAATAGCATGGACGGTGTTAAATACTTAGCCGGCCAAGGCGTTTTTGACTTTAAGAAAGGTTTTGAGCGCGGGGCGTTGGTGTCTACTACCCCATTTGAACTAACACTGATTTTAGATAACCTAGTGACTTCTGAGCAAGAAGCGCAATTGTGCCGGGCGTTATCAGTATTCGGGCATTTGGGTGCCATTGGTAGTCGCGCAAGAAAGGGCTTTGGATCGGTAAGCATACAATCCTGCTCCGTCCCACAGGTACAGGTTGCAAGCACTATTGAAGAGCTAAATACAATCACCCGTTCCATTGCCAACAGCACAACGCAGGGCCTCCCCCCATTTACGGCGATTTCTGCAGCGACCCGCATCGACGTGACGCGTTCAAACAGCTCAACTGGATTGCAGGCTTTAGACCATTATGGGAAAGAAATGGTGCGTTACCGCAGTTATGGAAGAAACGGGAAAATTCTTGGCAGTGAAAAAGCTAAACAAAATTTTAAAGACGACCATGATTTGGTTATTGCCAATAACCAAAAAAGGGACATTACCCAAGCACCCAGACGCGTCGTATTCGGGCTACCCAGTAACTATTTTTTTTCCAGTAGCAGATTGAAGGTACAGATTGATCCAGCGGAACATAATCGACGCGCAAGCCCACTGTTTTGCCATATTCATCAATTTGCTTCCGGTGAACGGGCACAAGTTTTGGCATTAATACCAGCAGAATTCTTGCCTGAAAGAGAAGGATTAAACTTCAAATATGACCGAGCCAATGCACGTCTTGATAGTCGCCATCTAAAACCAGACTGGTCGGTTATCTCCGAGTTTATGGATCGATTCGACAAGGGAGTTGAAAAGTCATGAGCCAGCAAGTATTCCAGATTACGCTAGGTCCAGTTCAAAGTTTTGTGACTCAGGCGCGGCGTACCCGAGATTTTTGGGCAGGGTCTTTTATTTTGTCATGGCTCTCTGGCGTCGCAATGAAAGAGGTATTATCTCAGGGTGGCCAGATTGATTTCCCTGAACCCGAACATCATTTTATGGCCGCGCTCAGTGGCGAGCCATTGCCATTAGACAAGCTACCCCAACAAGGCGGCATTCCTAATCGATTTAGAGCCGTCAGCGCAACAGTTGATGCGGATTTCGATCCGACAACCATAGTACAGTCTATACAGGCGGCTTGGCAGACATTGGCCTATTGGGTTTGGCAGCAAGAAATTGTGCCAGGACTTTCAAATATGGAACCCGACCAATTTGCATTAACCGAGGCGATTTGGAATCGACAGATCGAACATTTTTGGGAAATCTCTTGGGTCATAAGCCACTCAGGTGAACGTGACGCCAATCTCCTTCAGCGTCGTAAAAACCTTCGCCATCATTTTCCACCAGCAGAGCCCGGTGTAAAATGCATGATGTTAGATGGCTATCAGGAACTGTCAGGCGCCCCTACCCCCAACCGTGGTGTATTAAACACATTTTGGGACAAAATCAGCCAAAACCTTACCGATCCAATGGACTTAAGACAGGGTGAATATTTATGTGCGCCAGCCCTCGTCAAACGTCTGTTTACCCGTGTATTTAAAGACATTCAAGTAGACCGCGGCGAATGGCAAGCACATGGTTGGTCGGTAAAACATCAGGTGCCTTCTGTTTACCATGTGGCAGCCTGTCACTGGTTAGAACAGCGCTTAATGGATGCAAAAACCAACACAAAAATGGCAACCTTGGCAAATGCCCTATATACAGAAGCGTCCAATGCGGGCTACAGCCCAAATGAACGCAATAATGAACTGCGCTGTTTACAGCACATCTCACAAGGCCAACCGCAATTTAAAGAACTCGTGGCCTTAGACGGCGAAGTGTTTTTCGCAGACCAATTACAGTCCAAAGACCTACTTTCAGACCGCCAACAACAGAACCGTTTGGTACGGGCGTTATCTAAGTTCAGGCAGGGTGGACCACAGCCAAGCCCATTCTTCAGTGTGTTGTTGATGGATGGTGACAGCTTAGGCAGTCAAATGGGTGATCCTAACAAGCAGAAGACCCTGACGCAGGCACTGCTACAATTCACTGCCAATGTGCAGGCGCAGGTCAATGCTCACAATGGCTTTTTAATCTACGCGGGTGGCGACGATGTTTTGGCGATGTTACCCGTTGAAGATGCATTGGCTTGTGCCACTGCGATTCATAAGGCTTACGATGCGGCATTTTCTGAAACCGCACAAAGAACCGGTGTTACGGTTGACACATCTATTTCCGCAGCAGTCGTTTATAGCCACGTAAAAACCCCACTTACCCAAACATTACAAAGAGCGCATGCATTGCTCGATGATGTTGCAAAAGACCAAACAGGTCGTAATGCCATAGCGGTGGAGGTCTGGAAACCTGGTGGGCGGCACCTACAATGGTCGCAGCCTTGGGCCTGGTGTTTAGAAGGCGACAGGCTTATGGCAGAAACATTGGCGCAGGCATGGCAGGACGATAGCAACGCCATGAGCAATCAGTTTCTACAACGCTGCATTGCTTTGGTTGATCGGCTCAATATGGCAGGAATTGACGAGGCAGTATTACGTGATCTCATCACTGCCGAATACCTGCACAGTGGCAAGCAATTCAGCAACCACAGTGAATCCTTAATGGCCACATTAATGAAACTATTTAAACCAGTGAATGACGGGGGCTACCAAACTGATGCATTAAAGCTAGTGCGCTTTCTGGTTCAAAAAGGAGCAAATGCATGAATATCGTTGATGATGGCAAAATCACACTGTCGTTAGAGGCTTCTGACACGTGGTTTTTTCGAGAGTCCAAACCCCATGACGCTATCGGTGTCACCCAATTAGGCAGTGTGTTTCCTCCACCCGCGCCGACAGTACTGGGTGCCGTGACTACGCTCATTGGAGACTTACTGGATGTAGACTGGCGTGCTAGGGCCGACGGGCAGCCACAGCAAAGCGGTAACCTTTTTGAACAACTCATTGGCACAGTTGCAAGTCCTGGCCAACTGAAATTGGATTGGATACTCCCTGCATTAAATGGAGATCCACTCTACCCTGTTCCTTTTGACTTATTGTTGTCAGTCACCACAAAGAACACCGTGAGACTAAAGGTCGGTGCCCCAGTGTCTTGTGACCTTGGCGTTGTCGCGTTGCCAAGCTTACCAAAGAACGCCCCTGCGGATGCAAAGCCTATAGAAGGCCACTGGTTGACGCAAAAAGGCTTTCAGCAGTATCTATCAGGCATTGCACCGACACGCGACCATGTGGTGTCCAATACGCAATTATTTTCAGAAGAGGCACGGCTTGGAATTGGCCGTAACAATGCAAAGGGTACGGTAATTGAAGGTTTGCTGTATCAGACCCAACATTTAAGACTCGCGCCAGAATTTAGCCTCCAGTGCGGGTTTAGTGGTTTGCCAGTAAATATTGTGAATACGCTAAAATCCAGTTCACATACGGTGAGAATCGGCGGAGAAGGTCGTCCCGCTTTCGTCAACCATTTACCACAATCCAAAATTGATCTTCCGACTCCTAAAATCAATTCAGAACACTTTGTGCTGACATTGATAAGTCATTTACAGGCAACAGATTCAAAAACCCCTTGGTTACCCGATGGATTTGAACCCTTTGTCAACGACGAAGGCCTGACGCAATGGCGCGGGACGTTGTTAGGTATCGGTATAACCATAGAGTCAGCAGCGGTAGGGAAACCGGTCCGGGAAGGTGGTTGGGATATGCAAAGGCACGAACCAAAACCCGTAATGAGTTACATTCCGGCTGGGACTTCCTATTTTTGCACACTGACTGAGAAAGCGCAGATAGCTGAACTACCCAAACTTCATTTAACGCATCTAAGTCCAAAACGGCACTTAGGGCACGGCCTAGTCGTTATAGGCAATCGTTAATAATTCGAATTCAAGGAGAGACACGATGACTTTATATGCAAACGCAATACTTGGCCTTTTTACTCAAACAAGCTTACACGCAGGCAGCGGCGAGTCTGACAACATCATAGATTTACCCATTCAACGGGAAGCCCATTCTGCATGGCCTGTCGTCTATGGGTCTGGTGTAAAGGGTGCTTTAAGGGCAAAGGCTGAGCTTAAATTTGGCACTGAGGGTAAAGATTCAGTGGACCGGATATTCGGACCAGATACCGAAAATGCCAGTGACCATGCTGGTAGCTTGTTAGTTGGTGATGCCCGACTGGTGCTTTTTCCTGTGCGCTCATTAACAACACATTACCGCTTAGTTACCTGCCCGTCAGCCTTAAAAAGACTTGCCCGAGATGCATTACGATGCGGCCTACTAACAACAGAGCCCAATATGCCGACAGTAGCAGACGATCAAGCAGTAATTTCATCACAAACCACTGATTTGTTTTTAGAAGAATATCGATTTAAGACAACAACTGAGGATTTGGTAGACTGGGTCAACTTGTTAACCAACATCAGCGGCGATGGCCGAAAATCTGAATTGGAAACCTTGCTCACAGTTGTTAGTGACAACAGCTTTCGACATTTAGTGTCTGCCGCCACGCCACTGAGAACTAGAATCAGAATCAACCAAGAAAAAGGTACAGTAGCTGACGGCGCACTATGGAATGAAGAGTCGTTATCACCTGAAACCTTACTTTACACCACCTTATCTGCCGCACCCGCTAGAGATGGTTCTGGCTGGGAACCACAACAAATTCTGTCCTCTGTTGTCGATGAACTTTTTAAGCCGGACAACTATTTGCAGTTAGGTGGCAATCAAACTACTGGAATGGGCTGGTGCGAGGTATCAGTGTGGGAGGTGGCACAATGAACCAACCAACCCCAGTGCAACTCATGGAACAAAAGCGAGCCCAATTCGCGCTGAAGCGCGTGAAAGCGGCATGTGCTGATGCTTCTGTCATAGACAGCGAATTCAAAGCCTATATCCGGCGGCTCCCAGCCATGATTCAAACCAATGGCCTTGGGCAGTCACTGGCCTTTTATAACGCCAGAATGAGAGAAAAAGCTGCATATCTTCACATCGTCAATTTGGTTAATGACTGGTTGTGCCAACCAGGTATGCCTTATGAAAATAGCCGAGATGCCTTAGACGGTATTACAACAGAGGACATGTTCCTTTACCGCCAAGCTGACGCGGAATTAAGAGCGTTACTGTCCTGGCTCAAAAAGTTTGCAGAGGCTTACTGTGGTAACGGCACTGAGGGAGCAAACAAATGACACAACCCACCTATCAAGGCGGCGCAGTTCAGGGCCCTGGCAGCGGAAAATGGCATGGAGGTCTGTGGTTTGAACGGTTTTTTAATCGATACACAGATGCATCGTTTTCGGACGTCGGCAGCGAAGGAAAAAAGTCCTTCCTAAGTGGATTTAGCAAACTGCACGGTGACCAACACAGCCTAGACCTATTTAGCAAACGGCAAACAAAATTGGTAAATGCTTTAAAAGGTGACATCCGTGTCTACCGAAGTGATTGGCGTTGGGTGACTGGCATGGGGTTACCCCATCCTGTTGAAAACGGCATCAGTTGGCATACCACGTTAGGCGTACCCTTTTTGCCGGGCAGCGCGGTAAAAGGATTGGTTAGAGCAGCACTCACCGCACTTGAAAAGCCAACCGATTTTATAAGCCGTGTGTTGGGACCATTGCCTGATGCATCTAGTGGCGACGCTGGTTTACTCATGTTTTTTGATGCTGTGCCAACTGAAATGGCACAACTGGTAGTGGATGTTATGACCCCCCATGCGGGTGACTGGTATAAAAACCCCACCGTTGCGCCTGCAGATTGGCATGCACCAAATCCTGTTCCCTTCCTAACAGTTGCGCCTTGTTCACTGTTATTTTCAATAGCACCACATCCTAGGTCAAAAATTAGCGAAGAAGAAATGACGCAGGTGTGGGAAGCGTTGGATTGGGGATTGGCTTATTTAGGGGCAGGCGCAAAGTCATCTGTCGGGTATGGCTTTATGACCCTTGATAATAAAGCAACAGAAGGCCGGCTAGATGACGTACGTGAGCAAGCAGCAGAAGCAGAATTTTTACAACTTAGTGAAGAACAACAAGCGCTATCACTGCTTGAACAGCAATTTACGATAACAGGGCAATTACAAGCTGGCAGCGAATTGGCCAAACAACTCAATCATTATTGCCAACAGGCAGATAATTGGCCAAGCGATGCGCGTAAACAGCTAGCCGACCTGACTGAACTGTTTTACCAGAAAACGTCTTGGGGCCCCACTAAGAAGAAAAAGGATCGAAAGGCAGTCATCGCCCGATTGAGAACCTAAACCAAGCACGCTATTAAAATGTACATAAAAAAAAGCCCGCATAAAGCGGGTTTTTTATTGGATCTTTATCGTCGACACTCTGCATTTAATTTAAGTGCTTCTCGAACCTCGACCACTCACTCACTGCAGTCAGCGATACTTCTTAAACCCCTTTTAAGCAGGGTGGTCCTAGGACTCATGGCTAAATTCAATACTAAATCAGCATCGTCTTAATCCCCTTTCAAGCGGGGTAGTCCTAGAACCGGCATGGTTGATCGTGCCGTAAACATCGTCGAGTCTTAATCCCCTTTCAAGCGGGGTAGTCCTAGGACACATTGCCGATGCATCTCTAGAGATCGTAGAGATGTATTAATCCCCTTTCAAGCGGGGTAGTCCTAGGACCAGAATCAAGTGAGTTTCTATTAAGCAGTTCACGTCTTAATCCCCTTTCAAGCGGGGTAGTCCTAGAACGTGGTGCGCAGATACCGAGGCTGACTGGTATGCGTCTTAATCCCCTTTCAAGCGGGGTAGTCCTAGAACACAACATGAAAGTCTACGATCGTGTCGAGCGTACGTCTTAATCCCCTTTCAAGCGGGGTAGTGCTAGAACCCAAAAAATTATTACCCTAACGGAGGCAACTTTGGTCTTAATCCCCTTTCAAGCGGGGTAGTCCTAGAACTTCAGCGGATGTAC
>Ga0102816_1000615_pt1 | contig 13829 bp, 19 predicted proteins | sample ColrivemetaGS545_FD_84509 | JGI IMG/M metagenome (GOLD analysis project Ga0102816, IMG submission 84509) | Estuarine microbial communities from the Columbia River estuary - Flood tide non-ETM metaG S.545 | ecosystem: Environmental > Aquatic > Marine > Intertidal zone > Estuary | place: USA...
AAAGCTACAAATTCTGATGATATGCAGCTTGTCAAAGAGTTAAATACAAGATATGATTTAGCGTTGTTGCACCCAGAGAATTGGATTGTTACAAAAGATTTTGGAATTAATGGTCAAGAATGGTTATATAAAGCTCTTAAGGATTTTCAGATTTTAGAGAATAAGGCAGCTTCTTTACTCTATTATGCTCAGAAGATAATTAAGAATGATTTTCCAGTAAAACTAATTGTTCACACAGACTCTAAAGAACCTGAATCTGATTTGACAGGAGAAGTATTGAAAGACGAAGCATTAAATTTAGTGTTAGTTAGACCAGTATTACATGCAACGAGATTTGAAATAATAGAATGAACGAATACAACATTACAATTACCGATTTAGCTAGAGATATTATCAAAGAATCTGGACAAGACTTTGGAGATTATTATTTAGCTTTTTATGTCAAGGGCGGAGGATGTTCTGGTCTTGAATATGGATTAGCTCTAGAAGAAGGCGAACCTAGAATTGATGACATTACAATTGAATCTAATGGAATTAAAATTGGTTTAGATTTCTACTCAAGGGAACATCTAGCTGGAAGCACAATTGACTTTGAAGAAACTGAAACTAAGAGGGGATTCAAAATAGATAATCCTAATGCAAAATCTTCTTGTGGATGTAATAAATCCTTTTCAGTTGGCGGAGATAATATAGGATCTTGCAGTTCTTGTGGATCTTGCGGAAGTAACTAAAAAAAGCTCCCTTTCGGGAGCTTTTCTATTACATCATATTTAATCTGTATTTTGTCTGATTTAAGATTGCAAGCATTTCATCTCTAATATTAAGAAGATCTGTGTCCTTTTCAGAATCTAAACTACCTGTAACATGATCTTGTAAATAAGAAATAAATTCATCAACAAAATCTACATAGTCGTCCTTAAGATTGTGGCAAATAACTGTGAAATTACCCTTGGCTAAAATTGCACCCTTCTTACCCTGATAAATCTCAATAAAATCATCAATAAGGGGTTCTAACTCTTCATATGCTGTTCCGAAAGCTATATGTTGGGCATAGCTTCCAGGTTTCTTTTGTGTCTGCCAATGATACACTCTTAATTGGTTTTGTAAAGTTAAAAAATTAGTTATAAAATTCATTTTATTTCCTCATAATTTTTACTAACTAATTTCCAATTGATAACCTTGAACCAATTAGTTAGATATTTCTCTCTATTATTCTGATACTTAAGATAATAAGCATGTTCCCATACGTCACATCCTAATAAAGGGGTTCCACAACCTGCTATATAAGGATTCATTTGATTGGGCATACCTGTGATCATTAATTTATTATCATTATTTAAACACAACCAAACCCAACCAGATCCAAATTGCTTCAATCCCTTGTCAATAAACTCTTCTTTAAATTTCTGGAAGCTACCAAATTCTTTATCAATATCTTCTTTTAATCTATCTAAAGGCTCTTGGTTAGTTTCAGGAGACATTGTTACCCAAAAGAAAGAATGGTTAAAATGTCCACCAGCGTTATCTTTGAATTGCTCTCTTGATTTTGCTGGAATAACATCTAGATCTTTTAATAGTTCTACAAGAGTTTTATTTTTTAATGATTTTTTTGCATCTAGAACTTCCATCATTTTGTCAACATATTTTTGATGATGTTTAGTATGATGAACTCGCATTGTCGTGGAATCAATAACAGGCTCTAAGGCAGAATGTGAATAAGGAAGATTAGGAAGTTCAAAACCAAAATCTTCAATCTTTTCAATTTCTTTTTTACCAGCTAATTTTGTAAGATTAATGTGGTTTGCGAAGTAATCTCTCATCCCTTTTGCACTCCGATTGTTACTGGGCCACCTTCAGGATCTGCCATTTGAGGGATTGTTAAGCCTACAGTGCCAGTAAGATTGACAGCTGCATTTAAACCAGAGTTAGGATTGACATTTCCAACACCACAAGCTATAATTTGATCTGTTGAAGGATCATATCCATGTTCTCTCATCCAATTAGCAAGTTCGTCTTCTGAAACTGAATTACCGCCTCCAACATCAAAATATTGTTTACCATCTTGATAAACACCATGCAAAACCAAGAACTTTTTGCCATCTGTTGTTGTAAATTCTAATGGGTTATGAGATTGAAGAGATTGCTGGATTTTCGTAGCTGTAGGAAAATCAACTTGAAATCCAGATCCTTCCATAATAGAGCTTGGATTGTTTTCTAGTGCAATATTCTGTGTAGGAGCTAAAGATTTTGAAATTTTGTACCACATATCTATTTTTTACAGTTTGAAAGATATGAATTCCTCCGGTATAATGAGGTTATGAATAATGTAGCAATCATTGGTAGCGGACCTGCGGGTTATACTGCTGCCATTTATACATCTAGGGCTAATTTAAATCCTCATCTATATACTGGATTCTTAAGTGGTGGACAATTGATGAATACCACTGTTGTTGAAAATTATCCGGGATTTAGTAAAGGCATCCAAGGTCCTGATTTAATGCACGAAATGGAAAAACAAGCATTAGAATTTGGAACAACATTCTTTTGTTCAGATGTGCTTAGAATTGATAAAGAAAAGGACCATTTTGTAGTATATGATGGGCAAGAGACTCAAGAATATAAAACAATCATCTATTCAACGGGTGCTTCTCCTAAATGGCTTAATGTTCCAGGAGAGATGGATTTTCTTGGCAGGGGTGTAACTTCTTGTGCAACCTGTGATGGATTCTTCTATAAGGGAAAGCAAGTTGTAGTAGTTGGATCTGGGGATACTGCAATGGAAGAAGCTTTGTATCTTAGTAAAATCTGTTCTTCTGTCCAATTGCTTAATAGATCCTCATCATATAAAGCATCTAAAATTATGGTAGATAAGGTTTTTAAAACTGAAAATATTACAGTTCATGAAAATACTGTTATCAGGCAAATTATTGGAGATGGCAAAGTTAATGCTGTAATCTTGCATGATAATGTTTCTGAAAAAGAATCTCTAATGTCTGTTGATGGCGTTTTTGTAGCTATTGGAAACAACCCTAATAGTAATCTTGTCAAGCATCTAGGAATTGTAGGAGCTGATGGATATATAGATTCATGCAACACTACTACAGCTGTCAAGGGATTTTTTGCTGCTGGAGATGTTACTGATAGGCATTATAAACAAGCTATTACATCTGCTGGGTCTGGTTGTATGGCAGCATTAGAAGCTGAGAGATATATCAATTCTCTTTGAACCAAACTATTAGATACTCTTCTTCTAGACATGAGATAGCTAGGTTTTCTAATTGTAAAAGAATTTCCACGACTTCTTGATTAGTGCCAAATATATCTTCAGTAATTAAAATAGTAGAGTTAAGTTTTTGTTCAAACTTTTCTGGATGCATTTTTCCAGTAAGTGATAAACCCATTTGAGTTAATATATCAGAAGCTACAAAAGCATCCATTTCAACCCTTAAATAATCTGTTAATGGTTTATGCTTTGTAAGGGTGATAATAAGAGATTCAAATTCTTCATCATCGTAGTAATAGAATTTTTTAAACTCGCCTTGATCTAAAGTGACATCAAATCCAAAATCTTTAAAAAACATTCCCCAATAACTCAAAGGCATAGCGAAGGGATATTCAGACTTCAAAAATTTAGATAGATTTTCGGGAATATAAGAGCTTGCATTTAAGATCTTATATGTCATTTGCCAGGTTGTATTCTCAAATTCTTTTTTCTTATCAAATACCTGGGCTTTGAATACTATTTTTGCCATGGGATATAGTAAACCCCCCTAGAAAAAATTATCTAGAGGGGTATCTTTCGTTAAGGTTTATAAAGCTCTACGAATCTTACAAGGAAAGCTCTCATTGCAAGAAGATTAGGCTTGCTTGACATTGCTTTAAGTTCTGTCATAGCCTTGAAATACATATCAGATTTAAATGCATGAAGTACAGTATCTTTGATTGTGTCAGATGATGGAACCTCTACAGGCTTAATTTCTGCAAGCTTTTCATCAATCATCTTAATTACTTCAGCATCTTCTTCAACATCATAATCCTTAAGTGCATCCTTGACATATTCAACAACAAATTCTCTACTAGCCGATTCTTCTCGGACTACATGAACTACAATATCCAACATTTCTTGCTTCATATTATTAAATGGCGCTGGATCAACAATTGTAGGTCTTTGGTCGAGCATGTCTTTAACCTGCTCATAAGAAACACCCTTAGGAGCTTCTGCAATCATTTGGTTAACTTTTGCCAAATAAGCTTCTAAAATCTTGTTGACATCGTCCTTGGTATAATACTCTACTTCAGACTCACTACTACGATTAAAAAAATTAAAAATACCCATTAAAATCTACCACCTCTATTTATATTACCCCCAAAACGTGTACCTTGATTAATAAAAAGAATCTGACCAAAAACAGATTGCAAATCAAATGGGTCAATATGGTTTAATCTAATAACTTGAAAAGAACTAGGCTTATATGGAAGAGGATCAGAATTGAAATTTGGATCTGGATTTGCTTCTATTGTAATTCTTCTTGACTTTACAATCCACACATCATTCTCTTTTGTATATGTTAATGGAACAGTTGCTGCTCTCATGACAAGTTTAAGAGAATTTTCAATAACATAATTCTTAATACCAGCTTGTTTAAACATCATCTCAAGGGTTGTTCTCACTGGCGAATCTTTTAAATCTACAGAAATATTTTGAGAGAATGCAGAAGCTGAGATTAAAAGAACACAAAGGGATAGGATTATTTTTTTCATGGTTTTTTGTCCTTAAGTATCACGGTAACAAAATCTTTCTTTTCAGTAAATTTAAATTCAACATTATAGAACATAGAAAGTAAATTTACAGACTGATCTATTGTCTTATTCTTAAATTGGAAGTTCTTTCTCTCCATCTTTTCAATCTTTTCGTCAATAAAGTAATCTGTAATATTAGCTTGCTTAAAAAATCCCTCAATCACTCCATTAGCATTTCTATAATAATTGGAGCTAATAGATACTAGGATTTCTTTCTTTGGCTTTTGGTCTTGACAGAATGCCGAATTAGTTAGCAATATAAAGATAGCAACGATAGATAAAAATTTCATGTTTTTTCCCTTAAACCTAGAATAATATAATAGGTTTGTACAATAGGCTTAGATTGTTTAAAAGAATAAAGGCTTCAAAAATATGCATGTATCAGAATTAGATGCTAAAAAATATGGCAACAAATTAGTCAAGAAGATTTTAGATAGCGGAATAAATATTGAAAATCTTATTATTGAACCTAAATCTTTAACCCTATTTGAGAAAACAAAATCAGGTGTATTAAAGTTCCATGGATGTTCTTTATGTTTTAATTCGGAGGTAGTTTTAGATTCTCTGGGAAAGCCTATAATAGAAGATAAGTATTTAAAAGGCCACGAGAATGTACCTGAAACTGAAATATTACCAGACCAGATTAAAATAAATATGTGGTTTTGTCCAGAGTGTAATAATCTTGTGGAATCTTTAATGCCAGAAAATTTGAGGAAATAATGTCAGCATATAAGAGAATTGAATGTGAATTTAAAGATAAGGAAACTCTTTTAGAAGCTTTAGATTTTTTAGAGCTAGATTATAAAGAATATGAATCTCCTGAAAGTTTAAAAGGATGGAAAAATGATGTGAGAAAAGAAAAAGCTCATATTATTGTATCTAAAGAATCATTAAATAAGAACTTGACCGGAGCTTCAAATGATGTTGGGTTTTTATGGAATGAAGAAGATCAAAGATTTGAAATGATTTGTTCTCAATATGATCAATCTAGAAATGTTGACAAAAAAATCATTCAATCATATGCAAAATCAGCAATTGAAAAGGTTCTTAAGGAAAATGGCTTCAAGACCAAAGTTTCTATCAAAAAAGAAGATATTTTAAACAAGAAAATGCAAGAGCTTAAAATGACTGTGAGAAAAATTGTATGAAAGAGGTAGACTTAGAAATAACAATCCTTGAAAATGGGGAGATGAAAATTGTTCCCAAGGGTACAGCTGGCAAGGAATGTTTAGATATCATGGCTTTCTTAGATAAAATTCCGGGGGTAACTGTTAAAGAAACCACCCCTAATAAAGACATGAATAAGATTAACTCACAAACAGCTGTACAAATTCAAAATAGGAGAAAATAAATGAATAAATTAAAAGAATTTACCTGGAAGTTAATGTCTACAGATAAATTTGATGATGTTTCTACTTTAGCTGTTAAGACTCCAGGCCCAGTTGCAAAAAAAGCTGCAGAAGATTGTCTAAGAGATGATGTTTTAGCTGTACGAGAAGAAGGCAACAATAGAGGCAGATGGGTTCTTGAGTATCTTAAGGCTGTATTCTTAGGTCCAGGAAATCCATGGTGTCAAGCTTTTGTTGTCTATAGATTAATCAAAGCTGCACATTCTTTGATTATTAATATCCCAGAAGAATTTCCTAGAACTGGATCTTGCACCGTTTCTGTAAAATGGGCACAATCAGCTGGTCATTTTATCAGAAGAGCAGATATTGAATTAAAAAGATCTAATGTTCAAGTGGGAGATATTGCTTATTTCTGGTTTCCTAATCTTGGTCGTTGGGGTCACACTGGAATTGTTGTAGAAGTGAAACCCGATGGATCATTTGTTACTGTTGAAGGAAATACAGGCCCACCCCCAAGTACAGAAGATGTTGTAAGAGAAGGCCAAGGTGTATATATCAAAGCCAGAACATTGAAGAGTCTTGGATTTCTTGGTGGATTTATGCGTCTTCCATATTAAAATATAAAATTTGTTCCTTATCTTTACTAGAAGGCTTGGCTAAAACCAGGCCTTTTTTATTTACAATTTCAGAAGATCCCCTAAAATATAATCCTGGAAATAACCATCCACAACAATATGGTCTTAAAATTGGCACATTGTTTTCTAAAGCTCTTTGTCTATGAGGAGTTTCTTTAAATTCGTCAAAAGGATACCAAGGAAAAATTCTATATCCATTACTCGGTACTAATATAACTTCCGATCCACTCTCTACCATGGCTTTTATATAATCTGGATCGTTAATATCAAAACAAATAGCTAATCCCACTTTTAAATCATCTACTAAAACAGGGACGGGATTATATTGACTTTTAACACCCCAAGCTTTTTCAATTCCAACAAGCTTATATTTAAATCTTTTATCTATTAAATTTCCACTCCTATCATAAAAAGAACATAGATTATATAAATTTCCAGAAATCTTTTCATAATAAGATCCTGAACAAATGTTAATACTATACTTTTTAGATAAATACGAAAATGTAGATTCTATAATATTCTTTTGATGTTCTGTGGCAATTAAAGATGTCATCCAAGATAGATTGATTTTTGTTATTAAAAATTCAAAAACATGTTCTAAGACAGGCTTGATACTTTTAGATGCAAATTGATCATATTTTGCCCATAAAATACATAAATTAATATCTTCTGGAAATACAATAAGGTCTGAATTATCATCCTTAGCTTTTTTAACAAGACTTTCCATATGCTTGCAGAATTCAGAGTAATGGATGTATTGATTTAAATTTAATTGAACTATAGCTATCTTCATATTAACTTATTTCAAAAAAGATCTTAGATAAACTTTGTAGAAATATTAATATTACAGGAGATTTTTATAATGGATCCAGATACTATTAATTTTACGATTGAAGTTCCTATTAGATTAGATGATGCAAATGATGTAATGAATGCTTTTGCTACATCTTATGGTTATTCCGAGACAGTTGAAGTTGGACAAGGTATTACACAACCTAATCCACTTTCTAAAGAAGTTTTTGTTTCTCAATGTGTAGAGAACTTTGTAATGAATGTTCTCAAATCGCATATGGTCAAGAAAGAGTTTGAATTAGCTAAGAACCAAGCAGAAAATTTAGCAACTCAAAGAACATTAGACGCAGCTCAATGGTTTGACACAAGAAGAATTGAAGTTTATAGACCTTCTACTACTGGCGGAGATTTGATTGTAGATGAAGATTCCACTGTTAATTTTGTAGCAATTGGAACAGATCCTAATAGTATGGAATTATCTTATGAAGTAACAACAAATCCTAGCCATGGTGTTGTATCTATCACAGGAGATATTTTAACATATAATCCTAATAAAGATTACAATGGCTTAGATTCATTCCAATTTGTTGCAAAGAATAGTATTTGTTCTTCCTTACCTGTTACTGTAAACGTAGTAGTAAGTGCAGTTGATGATCCTTTGACAGTTGACAGCTTTACAGTTAATACAAATAAGAACTTAGATGTTCCAATTGAATTGACTGGTGCTGATGTTGATGGTGGAGCTTTTGATTATGTGGTAGTAAACAGTCCTGTATCTGGAACTCTTACTGGAACTGCACCTAGCTTATTGTTTACCCCTAACGTAGACTTTGTAGGGCAAGATTCTTTCACCTATAAGATTACAAACACCACTGAAGAATCAACTCTTGGAACAGTCACTATCAATGTTAATGAGGTAACAGCATGAACCCAACAATCGCCTTTACAGTAACGATCCCTATTAAGAATTCAGATGCTGCTAATTTAAAAGAAGCATTTAGCAGTCAATACAATTATAAGCCACAAGTGACAGACTCTCTTGGAAATGTTTTAAATATTAATCAAGAAATGTTTATTGAAGATACTGTAGCTTATTATATTATGAATGTTACAAAAGATTATTTAGTAAAGTTGGCTTCTGAAAATGCTGCTGATACCGCAAGAGCTGCAGCAGAACAATATGCTAATGAACTAAAAATCTGGTTCGAAAGCCAAAGAAGTTAAGATATATTAATTCCTCTTCTTGAAGATTCAGTGTTTTTGATTGCTAAATACCACCCTAGTCTACCCAATGCACCAGTAGCAGCAGTAGCATTAAGGGTGGTATATTGTATTTTAAACTCATTTCTTGTAGTAAAATCATTAATTTTACCTATCATGTTAGCAGATGAATGGGCTGTGTCTGCACATATAGCATTTTCTGAATTTATTTTTGTAAATAAATTTAATGTAGTGGCAGGTGGAGCTACAGCAGCTGATGCTCCATCATCATTACCATAAGAAACATTGTATTGCGAAAGTTTTTTATAATAAAAACTACTTCCATTAGTTGGAGATATTGCTGCGTTAGATATCAAAGTTAATGATGAATCACTAGAGATACTTGAAACAGTTCCTATTAACGTATATAAAGGATCATATAATTTATCACCAATTGAAATCTGTTGTGTAAAAATAGTAGATGTTCCAGTAATTGTTGATGACGATGGATTGTAAGATAAAGTTCCTGTGCCTCTCACTGATGATATATTTTCACCTTTAGCAGTAAAAAAGCTTATGTTATCTGAAATATCTACAGCATTCTGTCTGGCATTAATAGTATTTGAAGGAACATGAGTCATAGAACCTAATATACATTGAGGAACAAAAGGTAAAGATACAGTCTGTGTTTGTGGAGTAGCATTAGTTGGAGTGCTAATTGTTCCTAAAGAATAATCAGACACTTTAGATTTCAATGCTAAGAAATATATTGGGTATCCGCCACCTGGACCAGATGTTTGGACAGTTAAAGTAAAACCTGTAGAGGAGAAGGCAGTCAAGGCATTTACATTGTCAGTACCACCTCTTCTACCGACAGCTATTGAATTATTATTTACTCCGCATCTATGATCAACTGTAGCTACATTATGAGCTGAAGATATTCCTGAACTTCTTTGTGTTAATGAGCCGTCCCTTAATGCTGCTCCATAATTGATTTGAAAACCAGTTGCTCCACCAGTCGGAGGGCTTCCAGAACCAGTATTTTGTTGTCCATACATAAATAAAACACAATCAGGCTGAAATGTCAAAGTACTAAATGTCGCAGTAGCGCCTACTGTAACAGGAAGAGTAACTGAATTAACTCCAACTGTTAAATCATCACCTGCAAAAACTGTAATTACTAAATCGCAAACTTCTGTAGGTGTATTAACGTTTACCAATGTGCATGTAATTGTATCAGCACTAAAAGAATCGCAAGACAATCTTCTATAAACAGTAATACCATCAGATGTTGAATGTTGTAATACAAACGCTGTTGATAGAGTTGTGTAATTAGTTAATGGAGATACATTATATCTACACATTGTTGTGATACATCTATTGACATGAGTTCCTCCGGAAACTCCTGAATTGCCAGCGAAGCCTACGGAAATAAATGGATATTCAACAGTATTTGAAAAAGATCCATCAGAAGCTGTTGAATTTGTGGCATAAAATATTGCTGCTTTAGGTGTTCCAAAATTTGTAGGTAACTTTAAAGTAATAGTACCAGATTCAGTAGTTAGCAATCTTCTTCTAAGAATATATGTTTTCAAATTAATTCTCTTCTAATAATAGTTGAATGAAAAAGTTTGTATGAGTTCCATCTAATGCAGTAAAATTTAATCTTACTTTATTTCCTGAAGCTAAAGTTGTTTGTGAAAAACTTGTTGTCGAAGATTCATATGTAGATGCTCCTGTGATACTTAGAGCAGAAGCCATCATATTACCTGTGGCTGAAAAAGCTCCAGTGCCTGTGTAATATTCTACCTGAACAGATGAAGTGCCAGCAGATGGTGTTTCAACTCTTATAAATAATTCTCTGACATTATAAGTTAATCCAGTAGTGCCATCTGCAGGGCTGTCTGGAATTCTTAAAACTGCTGAATCTACACCAGAAGCAGAAGGAGTAAATCCAGCACAGAATGTTAAATATAATGGACGTTTTTGTCTAATTGCAATAGAACCAGCACCATTTGTTACAGCTACACCAGAACCTGCAGTAATAGTTGATTTTGTTAAAGTGTTTCCACTACTATTGCCGATTAATAATTGACCATCAGTATAAGTGGTTTGTCCAGTACCACCATAACCAACACCTATGGCTGAAGCATTCCAAGTGCCAGTAGAAATATTACCCGAATTATTTATAATAAAAACATCAGTAGTATTTAAAATAGCCTTAAAAATAGCTGCAGTTTGAGAAGCAGCACCTGTGACAGTTAAAGGAATTACCCCAACATCAGAAGCTGTAATATTAAAATGAGTTCCAGTTGTAGAATAAGTTAAAGCAGAAGCATCATCAACAACATCACCAGAAGATGGATAATACGTAATTTTACCTGCAGCGCCTGGATTTACTGTCAAAGAACCAACTGGAGCAGTACCACCAGTTCCCCAAATAACATTAGTGCCGTCATATGTTAAAACTTGACCCGCCGATGTAGGCGCTGATATAGGTAATGTGTAGTTATTAGCAATAGTTACAGCACCTGTGGCACTAACTTTAAATTTAGATACTGCATTGACTTGTGAATCTAATAAATTTCCAACAAAACCAGTAGCAGCATTTATAGCCAAGAAAGTACCCTGAGTAACACCACTCCAAGATTGACTTGTCCCTAATAATTTTAAGGCAGCACTTGTAGCACCTGTTGTCGAAATAGGAAAACTTGATACTGATAATTGTCCTATAACATTATCGTAATTTAAAGTTGTTGAAGCTGCAAAAGATGAACCAGTTTTATATTGAATATCACCATTATTTGTACCAGCGGGAGAAGCAGATCCTGATACTGTTGACCATGTGAGAACTCCGCCAGTTGTCCAAGTTAATACCTGACCATTTGTCCCATCAGCTCCAGGTAATTCCCAAATTTTGCTTGTTGTTACTGATAAAGGAGCTTTAAAACCAACATAGTTAACTGCTCCAAAACCACCTGCTTGACATAATCTAAATTCAGAAACAGTCGAAGCATATCCACCAAGAGAAAAGAAAGGAGTGCCTGTAGCTGTTGGGCTTAAAGTAATTCCAGTTCCATCAGTATTAATGAAGAAATTAGTATATGCTCCAGTACTGTTACCAATCCTTAAGGGAACATTATTAGTACCACCACTTGAAAATAATCCAGCAGCTATATTTGTTGCGGTAACAGTAGCTGTGACGTTTGAAAATAAACCATATGAAGTTGTCCCAGCAGTATTTGCGCCGGAAACTGATATACTTAGTCCATACCTAGTACCAGTCCCTGTGTTTCCAGATAAAACAATATCTACCAATCTTCCAGAAGTTACTGAATTGCTTGCAAAATAAGCTCCAGTACCAGAAGTAAGTGAATTTGACGTTAATGCAAATGATGAAGATGTTGTGGATCCAGTAGTATTTCCCGAAGAAAAAGCATTAGTCGTAGCAGTAAGAGTCGGGACTACAGTTGCATCAATTGCAATCGTACCTGTTGTAGTTATTGTTCCACCAGTTAAACCAGTACCAGCAGCTACACTTGTTACTGTTCCTGTACCTGCTGAAATAGTATCCCAAGACAAAATTCCTGATGTTCCAACTTTAAGAAATTGCCCATTTGTTCCTTGAGTAGCTGGTAAAGTCCACATAACGCTAGAAGTAATTGAGCTTGGGGCTTTAAATCCTACATAATTTGCACCTGTTTGAGCATTAAATCTTAACTCATATGTACCTGCTGAATCATATGGAGATAAAAGAATATTATTATAAGAAATTCTAACTTTTTCTGTTAATATTTCAGATCCAGATCCATTAGTTTTAAATACAAAAGCACCCCTGTAAGATGTATTTACTACTGATTCTAATATTCCTTCAAATGCAAGATTTCTTACTAAAGCTCCAATATCATTATGAGTTTTGAAAATAATACTAGAACCGATACCATTTACAGCTGTGACAGAAGATGTTCTTTCTACAGATATTGTCTCTTTAACAGTATTAGCAGTAGCATCATTTATAAATTTTACTGATAAAGGATATCCAGAACTACTGCTGTTTAATGTCATTCCATAGCCAGTAGTGCTGTTTGCTGAAATTCCTAGTATTGTATGGTCACCCGCTGAATTAGTTATTGTAAAAATATTAGAATCATTCAGTAAATTACCAGAACCTCTTAAATTTAAACGTACACCACGACCTCCACCAAAACCACCATGTACTGTCATAGATCCAAGATTTGTTATGGATAATAAATCATTTTGATTATTAGCTATACCGGCTATTGTAAAAACCCTATCACTATTCAAATAAACTAAAGAATTATTAGATGAATCTTTGATTGTAAAGTAATTAGCAGTTAGACCAGCTATACCATTTACTAATAAAGGTGTTGTAGTTGCATTAATAGCAGTGGTGTTAATACCATTAGAAGTAACTGCCCCAGAAGCACTTATTGTTGTAGCAGAAACAGCCCATCTATAGGTATCTGACCCTAATTCATGACCACTTGTACCTGGAACTAAAGTAGCAGAAGCTGAATCATTTATAGTTACTCTGATATTAGGGGTTGCAGGAGTTCCAGGATTAGCTGCATCATAAGCACCACCGTACCCTACAAAATTAATTTTATCTGAAGCATTGCCAGATATTGCTATTGATTGGGCTGATACTTGATTGTCATTCCAATATATTTGACCATTTGAAGGATCTATAATAACATCAACAGCCACTTAACACCTCTACTCTTTTACGATGATGCAATTGGTATATTCTAATAACTTAGCAATGATTGCCAGACTTAATTCTGTATCACTTTTGCCAAGATCGTTATATTCATCACCTTGAATTACGAATAAATTTTTAGATATAACTTGTTGTTCTAGATTTAAAAATGAAAAAATCATTCTTATACCTGTTTCAAGATCTATGTTGCCTGTTTCAATAGTGATCCAGGCAACATTTAAATTATCTTCTTTATAAACTCTGAACAAATGCATCATTGCTCAATTTCTAGTGGAGCATCCAATCTAGCACCGTGAACAACATAATCCACTT
>Ga0102816_1000626_pt1 | contig 13713 bp, 15 predicted proteins | sample ColrivemetaGS545_FD_84509 | JGI IMG/M metagenome (GOLD analysis project Ga0102816, IMG submission 84509) | Estuarine microbial communities from the Columbia River estuary - Flood tide non-ETM metaG S.545 | ecosystem: Environmental > Aquatic > Marine > Intertidal zone > Estuary | place: USA...
AAAATTTAAAAATTTTAGTAAATGAATTGTAGTGTGCCTCGTCAACAATTACAAGTCCAATATCAGATATGTCTAATTTATCATCATTTAATCTGTTTTTTAACGTTTCTACCATAGCAACAAAACAATCATAGTTGTCTTGATCATCTAATTTTGCAGTACTATTAATGACTTTATTTGGAACTCCAAATTCATTTAACATGTTTGAAGTTTGTTTGCTTAATTCAATACGATGAGTTAATACTAGAACTTTCTTTTTGAATTTAGAAATATAACGCCTTACAATTTCAGAAAATATGACTGTTTTTCCACCTCCTGTTGGGAGTTGATATAATAAATGATAATCATCTACAGCACTGTCAAATTTTTGAAATATTTCCTCAATAGCTATTTTTTGATAATTATAAAGTTCTTTTCCAGTGGTTACTTTTATGGTATTGGTTTGTGACAAAATTTATATAAAATTTAAAATGTACATTAAAGGTAGTCTTGAAGTTTTACACTTGTGATATCTTGATGAGATGCATTAAATACAGAAACTTCATTTTTTATTATTAATAATTGAGGTGATTGATGAATGACCTCAAAAGATACTGCTATTTCATTAGAAATATCTCGATAATTAAGTAAATCTAAATAATAAACTTTGACATTACTCATCGATTCGTCAAACATATTTTCAAACCTTTTAATAACCATTTTACTAATACCACAACGTGTTGAGTGTTTAAATATAAAGACTGTTTCTGATTTAGATAGGCTTCTTATTTGCTTTATCTGATCTATGTTTGTTAGACGTATCCAATTAATAAAAGCTTGTTGAGCTTCTGCAACATTTTTTTTAAAGATTTTTTTTAATAACCCCATAACTATTTATCGACTAACAAAAATACAATCTATAATTTAAAATATTGTTAACAAAGTTGTATTAATAATCATTTTTAAATATTGAAGGAATACCTGATTGTTAAATCAAAAAAACCTTATGATGATTTAAGGTTTTTATTTTATTTATATTAGCGTACAATTAATATTTATTCAAAATGAAAAAAAAAATTGTAGTCATTTGTTTTTTCTTAATTTCTATTATTTCTCATTCTCAAGAGGTGACCACCTATTACTTTATTAGACACGCAGAAAAATTAAGAGTAGATAAAACTGACAGAAATCCAAATTTAAATTCAAAAGGACTTAAAAGAGCAGAATCATGGAAAGAGATTTTCTCTAACATCTCTTTTGACGCCATATATTCTACAGATTATACTAGAACTAGGTTAACAGCTAAACCAACAGCAGATAGCAAAAAATTGCCTATTTTAATATATAATCCAAGAGATATGTATTCAAAAACTTTTCAAAATCAAACAAAAGGTAAAACTATTTTAGTGGTTGGACACAGTAATACTACAAATGTTTTTGCGAATAAAGTTTTAGGTTTTGATAAATATGAAGAAATTAAAGACAATAATAATTCGAATTTATATATTGTGACTCTTAGAAATAAAAAAGCAAGTTCTGTTCTTTTGAAAATAGATTAGTATAAGATAATTTTCTTAGTAATTATCCCGTTCTCTGTTTTTATCTTTAATACATAAATACCCCTATTAACATTAGACATATCAATTTTTCTGTTATTGATTTTTATGAAATTTAATCTCTTTCCAAGAACATCATAAATATCTACTTTTAAAATAGTTAAACTAGTATTAAGATTTATTATATCTATGACTGGGTTTGGATAAATTGTGATGTTATTATTCATTAAATTATCAGTGGATAATGATAAACAAGTATTCAAATTAAAATTTGATTCAATTGGATCACCAGGTGTAACATCTTTTCCTATAAAGCCCTCATAATCTATTGAATATTTTATTCCTCTAAAAGTTGAATTTCCAGACTCTAAAACATCTCCTTGAGATGAAATTTCACCAGTTGTATTGTTCATCGGAATTATGTAATTCCAAACAATATCATTTGTAGAGTTTATTTCAAAAAATCTGCCAGAATTACCATCACAAATTAAAAGATTTTCATTGGGTAATCTAGTAGCACCACTTAATATTCCAGAAGTAAAATCATTGTCTTCACTGGATGAATATGTAAATTCTGCTGTCTGAGGGCCATACGAAGAGTCTGGCTCATATGTATAAATACCAGGAGATGTAGTTGGTGCAGAAATTATCATAACTTCAGAAAATGCAGGCTCTCTATCGGTACCATTATTAAATAGAATGATCTTTCCTTCATCTTTTAAACCTGGTTTTATAATATGAGGGAAATGTTGTCCGAATAAAGTCCTAACATCTTCATTTCCTTGACCATATGCTGCAGGATTACCCCATCTGTATAAAAAGTCACCACCTTTACCATATGTTCCTCCTGTCTCTCCAGCTGCCTCCTCTGTAGTTGTAGAATGATCTATAATATATAATTCGCTTAGATTTCTAGAACTAATAACTATTTGATTAAGAGTTTCATCATATTGAATAGAATTTATATGCAACCAATTTTCTGCTGGAATTCTATCGTTTAAAAAATTAATATCTAATTTTTCTGGATGCTCACTTATAACTCCATAATTATTTTTTGTATCATCAAAATCTTGAATTAAGTGATCATTAAAATTCCACTCCCATTCAATACTGTAATCATTTGTTCCTATGGGCTTTATCTCCAATATTTGTTCATTGTAAAGAATTCCTGCTCCACTAACTAAATTTGGATCTCTTCCTGCTAGAATAGTTTCTTCATTAGACATGACTGTTGCAGCTAGTACCAATATATTACCGTTAGGCATGGGGTAAATATCATGATGTAGTCTGTAATCATCACTACTGTAAACAAATTCCCATACTAAATTTCCATCCCAGTCAAACATTTCAACAATTCCTCCTACTCCACCAAAAGTAATAGTACTGGGACCCTTTCTCCCTGCTCTAATTAAATTTCCATTTGGTAAAATGTAAACAGAATGACCAGGTAAATAGTCACTTGACCATTGATTGATCACTTGACCACAGTTGTTAATTAGAAAAGTGTTTTTATGAGATGAAAACAAGGTATATCCATCATAAGCTTCCTCAGTCAAGGATATAGTTCCCAGTGTATTTACCTGACTAAGCAACGTTAAATTTGAAAAAATTAATAGTATATAAATTAATTTTTTTTTCATCCTACAAGAAGTTAATTGTCAAGTAACAAATATATATTTTCAATTTCTATTTCAGATATTTTTATTAATTGATTATTAAGATATTCAGTATCAATATTTTCAAGTTTAATTGATCGCTTAGGTTTGTAATTATTATAATTTAAAAATCGTACACCTTTTACTATTTTACTATTTTTTATATCTCTAAAGCGGATTCCACCACCATTACTTTTATAGGAATATGCTAAATAGTCTATTAAATAATCTGCCTGATGAATCCAATAGATAAAAACATCGTCATAATCTATCCCTCCACCATCTTTTGTGAAAGAAACTTTAATTTTAAAGTAATTTTCTCCCTTTATATTAACAATACCTAAAAAATCTTTTTTCACCGCTTTATCATTTAACCCATAAGGAAGTATTGAAAAGTAATGAACTGAGTTTATAGACTCACTAAAATTCTTTGAATTAATTTCTGAAATTGTAACTGGATTATTATTCATGAACCTTTGAAACCCTCTATTTGATAATACATCTCTGTAAAATACAGAATCTTTATAAAAATTTCTTTCTAGAGAAAACATTCCATTATTTCGAATGGCTTTATAGTTATATTCCCTGAAATCAAACTTTAAAGTAGAACTAGAAATTTTATCTGACCCTGATGCAATTATTGATTTATCTATTATCTTTTGTGCGTCAAAATTTGAATTATTCAATTTACAAGACACTACTATCAAACAAGTAATCGTAAAAAAAATGATTTGTTTCATTTTATATTTTTAAAAATAACTTTAGAAATTTGAACAAAACTACATTTTTTGGCGAATGAGTAAGTTATTTTATGTGTTAATAAAAAAGTTAATCTTCATATTTAAATCAAGTATATTTGCAAACACATGCAAAAAAACATCAACATACAAAACAAAAAAGCTCGTTTTGAATTTGAAATTCTCGACAAATTTGTTGCTGGAATTCAATTAACTGGAACTGAGATTAAATCGATAAGACTTAGTAAAGCTAGAATTACTGAGAGTTTTTGTGAATTTAATGATCGTGGAGAATTGTTCGTTGTTAATATGTTTATTGAGGAATACATGTATGGTCATCATTACAATCACAAGCCAACAAGTGAAAGAAGATTACTTCTTAATAAAAGGGAATTAAAAAGTTTAAAAAAAGAGATTGACACAAAGGGAAATACGATAGTGCCTCTAAAGTTATTTATCAATGCAAATGGTTGGGCTAAACTTGAAATAGCATTGGCCAAAGGAAAGAAAATTCATGACAAAAGAGAAACTATAAAAGATAGAGATAATAAAAGAGATCTGGCTAGAATAAAAAAAGACTTTTAATACATGATTTCTTTTTTACATTTAATTCGTTATAAGAATTTACTCATGGTTTTCTTATCCATGTTTTTAGCGAAATATTTCTTGATTGAATCTTTTATTTCAAGCTCCTTACTTTCTGATGTTGATTTTATAATCCTTACTACAAGTATACTGTTAATAACCATGGGTGGATATCTAATTAATGATATTTATGATATAAAGTCTGATAAAATAAATAAACCTGATAAAGTCTACATAACTACGATCATTTCTATAAAAAATGGATTATTTCTCTATTTTTTAACTTCTATTACTGGTTTAATACTTGGGTTATACCTTTCAGTAAACAATAATCTTAATCATTTATCTGGATATTTTATTGTTACAGTAATTTTATTATTTGTTTACACAAAAATTTTAAAAAAACTTCCATTAATTGGAAATATTATAGTTGCGTTATTAGTTTCTTTACCAATATTTTTGGTATACGAATTTGACCACAGTATGATTTCTATTAAAGATATTTTTGATAATTTATTTTTATCTGTCATTATATTCTTTTATTTATTATTCGCTTTTTTAACAACCCTTATAAGAGAAATTATCAAAGATCTTCAAGATATTAAAGGTGATAGCAAGTTTAAATTAAAAACACTTCCAATTTTGATAGGGAATAAAAGAACTATAAATTTTGTGATTTTTTTGTCATTCTTATTACAATTACTCTTGCTATCGGTTTTAATTGATTCATTCAAGAATGAACAATATCTGATATTATTTTTTTTAATTACTCTTTCTCTATTAGTAGCATACCTCATATACAAATTAAGAGTGCCTTTCAAAAATAATCAATATCAACTTTTAAGTTCTCTTATGAAAATTATCATGTTAGTGGGCGTTTTATCAATGACTATTTTTAAGTTTAACTAATGTTAAGAAATAAATTATCTAAATTCAATATCATTTTAGCTTCTGGTTCTCCGAGAAGACAACGCTTTTTAAAGGAACTAGACATTCCTTTTACTATTGAGATTAAAGAAGTTGAAGAAGTCTATCCAAAACATTTAAAAGCTGAGGAAATAACAGATTATTTAGCAGATTTAAAATCTAAGTGCTTTACCAACTTAAAGTCTAATGATTTATTAATTACATCTGATACAATAGTTTGGTTTAATGAGACTGCCCTTGGAAAACCAAAAAATAAAAAAGATGCATTTTTAATGCTCAAAAAAATGTCAGGAAAACAGCATTATGTTTATACATCCATTAGCTTAAAAAGTTGTTTTTTTCAAAAAATATTTAATGATGTAACGATTGTTGAATTTGAAAAATTCACAGATGAGGAAATTAATTATTATTTAGAAAAATTTAGTCCTTATGATAAAGCTGGCAGTTATGGCATACAAGATTGGATCGGATTAGTAGGTGTAAAAAAAATAACTGGTAGCTATTTTAATGTAATGGGTTTACCTGTTCATAAATTGTATAAAGAATTGCTAAAAATTGCTCAATAAGGTTTAATTAATAACTTATTTTTACCATAAATAACAACACTATATAAATATGAAAAAATATACATATACTGAAATGAAAGATACCAGATCAGGTTTTGGTGATGGTTTAACTGAATTAGGAAAAACTAACCCTAATGTAGTTGCTCTATGTGCAGATTTAATAGGTTCATTAAAAATGAATGACTTTAAAGAAAATCATCCAGATCGTTTTTTTCAAGTTGGTATAGCTGAAGCAAATATGATGGGTATAGCTGCTGGCTTAACCATTGGTGGTAAAATCCCATTTACTGGAACTTTTGCAAATTTTTCTACTGGACGTGTATATGATCAGATTAGACAATCTATTGCTTACTCAGATAAGAATGTAAAAATATGTGCATCACATGCCGGATTAACTTTAGGGGAAGACGGAGCTACACACCAGATATTAGAAGATATTGGACTAATGAAGATGCTGCCTGGAATGACAGTCATAAATACTTGTGACTACAACCAAACCAAAGCTGCAACGATTGCTATTGCAGATCATAAGGGTCCGGTATATCTTAGATTTGGTCGTCCTAAAGTACCTGTATTTATGCCAACAGATCAGCCTTTTGAAATAGGTAAAGCTATCGTATTAAACGAAGGTACAGATGTGACTATTGTAGCTACCGGTCATTTAGTTTGGGAATCTTTACAAGCTGCTGAAAAATTAGAATCCGAGGGAATAAGTGTTGAAGTCATTAACATTCACACTATAAAACCTTTAGATGAAGAATCAATTTTAAAATCGGTTTCTAAAACTGGTTGTGTAGTTACAGCTGAAGAACATAATAAATTTGGTGGTTTAGGAGAAAGTGTAGCTAGATGCTTGGCAGAAAACAATCCAATTCCTCAAGAATTTGTAGCCGTTAATGATACTTTTGGAGAGTCTGCAACACCTGCTCAATTAATGGAAAAATACAATATAAACGATGAAGCTGTCGTTAATGCAGTAATGAAAGTACTTAAAAGAAAATAAAAATGAAAAAAATAGTATTAGTTTGCCTCCTACTAACAGGAATAAATCATCACTCAAACGCACAACTTCATTATGGAGTAAAAGCAGGTATTAATTATAATTCTGATTCTTTTGAGGATGCCTCTGATGATGTATTAGACGGCGCAAAGACAAAAACAGGTTTTCATACAGGAATTTGGTTTAGAGCTAAACTTCCTGCTATTGGATTTTATTTAAGACCAGAGATAGTTTATACAGAATTAAAGAATAGCTTGAATTATGATAGCCCTTTTGCACCGCCAAGAGAAGCAGATTTTAAATTTAGAAAAATTGACGTTCCAGTTTTAATTGGTAAGAAAATTTTAGGTATTGGAAATGTATTTGCCGGACCTTCATTTCAATACATATTGGCCTCAGATTTCGATTTAAATGATTTGAGTGAGGTTTCTACTGAAAGTTTTTCTCTTGGAATTCAAATTGGTGGAGGTATAGAATTAGGGCGTTTAGGTATAGATGTTAGATGGGAAAGAGCGTTGTCTAAAACAGAAACGGTGTTTGTAGATAATTCAATTAATAATAATTTTAGTTTTGACAAAAGAGTCAATCAAATAATATTCGGTATATCCTATAAATTGAATAAGATTAAAAAATAAAATTATAATAAAATTTAACAACAAAAAAGCTCTTGTTTACAAGAGCTTTTTTAATTTTTAAACCATTAAATTAATTACTTTATATCTGGATTTAGATAATCAGGTAAATTAGGATTGTTCGGGTCATTGAAATCGTTGGTAGGGTCTCCATCAGCGCCACCTTCATCTTTGGTTAAAACACCATCATTATCATCATCAGGGTCTAAGAAATTTGGTGCTTGGTCTCCATCAGTATCATCGTTTCTAGGATCACCATCACCGTCTAAATCTTCTAATATACCTGGAATTGAGTCAATATCGTAATCTGTATTTTCTACTAAGTCATATAATTCAATGTAAAAAAGTAATGTTGAACTAGAAGGAATACCAGGAGTCGAAAATTTACTGTACGCCAATCCTGACGGTATAAATAACACTCCTTTACCACCGTTCATATAAGTTACAGGGCCGTTATTAGTAACATTTTCTCCACCTTTAAAAGAACCAAAGCCTAGAGACCAACCTCTAATCACAGAATGTAATGTAAACCATACTGGTTGAACTGTCCTTTCATCGAAATCAATTAATTCTGTAGTAGAATTAAAATATTGACCTTTGTATTTAACTAATACAGAATCAACTACTGTAGGATGACCTTTAACAGGGTTTGGACTTCCCTCGTCTTTAACAAAAATATATAATTTGTAATCTACATCTAACTCAGTAACATCTTGCGTTATCAGCCTAGAGTCGTTTATAAGTGCTGTTGCTCCTGTTATTAATGGCCGAACCGAGTCTATGACATCATTGTAATAATGTTTTCCTAAAAAATCAACTAGAGAGTCGTTATCTATTATCGCTTGTCCAGCATAATCAAAATTATCAACAGGTACTCCAAAATTGTCATCATCACAGGCATAACCAATAAATAATAATGACAAACATAAGATCAAAAACTTTCTATTAAACATTTATACTATTTTAGTGGTGCAATTTACCATTTTTATACCTTTGTGAAAAGTGATTATGCATTTTTTAACTTTTTTATGAGAATTGATAAATATTTATGGTGTATTCGTTCATACAAGACCCGAAACATAGCTTCTCAGTCATGTAAAAAAGGTCATGTAAAAATAGAGGACTCTAATTGTAAACCATCAAAAGAAATTTATGGTGGAGAGATTATTTCAATTAGAAAAAATCAAATGAATTTAAAAATTGAAGTATTGGCTATTCCTGAAAGCAGAATTGGTGCTAAATTGGTTCACCAATTTTGTAAAGACATAACTCCTAAAAATGAAATTGAAAAATTAGATTTATTAAAATACTCGAAAGATTATTACAGAACAAAAGGGACTGGCAGACCAACAAAAAAAGACAGAAGAGATATAGATGACTATCATGAATCTCAAGAATAAATATATATGAATACAACAACCACCATTTTAAACCATAATCAGATAGGTCAAAAAATTAAAAGAATGGCATATCAGATTTATGAAGCAAATAGTTTTGAAAATGAAATTATAATTGCAGGAATTCAAGGTAATGGAATCTTTTTCGCAAAAGAATTAGTAAAGTATCTTCAAAAAATTTCATCATTAAAAATTATATTATGTGAGGTTTACATAGACAAGAAGAATCCATTAGGAGAAGTATCTACCAATATATCTAAAGATCTTTATAAGAATAAATCAATAGTTTTAGTGGATGATGTGTTAAATTCTGGAACTACATTAATGTACGGAGTTAAATTCTTTTTAGAAGTTCCTTTAAAAAGATTTAAGACTGCGGTTTTAGTAAATAGAAATCATAAGAAATATCCCGTAAAAGCAGATTTTAAAGGAATCTCTCTGTCTACATCAACAAAAGAACACGTAGAGGTATCTTTCAATAAAAATAGCTCTAAAGCATTTCTAATGTAAAAGTATTCTTATCTCTGTAACAATCTCTTGTACCTCTTTGTCATCTATAGATATTTTATAGGTAGCTTTATCATAAAAAATACTTCTTTCAAACAAATGCTTAGCTATATATTCGGTTAGCTGATTGTCAGATAAATCATTGATTAATGGTCTTTTAAACTTATTTTCAGATAGTCTTTTAAAGAGTGTTGAAATACTGCCACGAAGGTAAAAAGAGAGATTATTTTTATCATGTAAAATTAAATCTAAATTTCCAGCATAACAAGGCGTACCTCCTCCTAGTGATAAAACATATGATTCATTTTCTTTTATAAATTGCTTCAAATACTTATGTTCAATTTTTCTAAAATATATTTCTCCTTTTTGTTCGAAAATTTCTTTAATTGATTTTTGTTCTTTTTCTTCTATGAACTCATCTAAATCGGTGAAATTAAGAAATAACTTCTTTGCCAATTGAATACCTATAGTGGTTTTGCCACTTCCCATATACCCTAAAAGAATAATTTTCATAGATTAAATATTTCATTACAAATATCGATAAAAAATAAAGTAAAAAAAGCTCTTTTCTATTTGAATGCGTTTATATTTGCACTCTTGTAAAATTAGACCTGGTAGCTCAGTTGGTAGAGCATCTCCCTTTTAAGGAGAGGGTCCTGGGTTCGAGCCCCAGCCCGGTCACAAAACATTACTACAACTGTAATAGCGCACGTGGCGGAATTGGTAGACGCGCCAGCTTGAGGGGCTGGTATCCGATTAGGATGTGGAAGTTCGAATCTTCTCGTGCGCACTATAGTATTTATTTCACAAAACATTAACCTACTATTTTACCATATAATTCATACTTTTGTTGTATGTTAAAAAAACACACTTTTTTTTTATTTATATTTTTTTCATTTTTATCAGCATTTTCACAAAATGATAGTTTACAGGTAAAAATACTTAAAGGTCAAATAATTGATTCTGAAAATAAAAAACCTTTAAGTGCTTCACATATTTTAAATTTAAACTCAGTTACTGGAACTATTACAAACGATGAAGGTTTTTTTGAATTAACTGCTATAGCCAACGACACAGTCATGGTTTCATATCTTGGATATTCATCCATAAAGATTAAGGTAACGAATGATTTGTTAAAGGGTAATGAATTATTGATAGCTCTATATGAAAAATCAGAGGAAGTAAAAGAGATTATTATCAAATCTAGTAAGCTAATAGGTGTTTTGGAGGTGGATGTAAAACTTGTCCCTAAAGATAAATTTACTAGGATAAAAATTAACGGCATAAGACAAACCTATGAGCTAGCCAGACCAAAAACAAGCGACTTTTCAACACCTATAGCGGCACTTTTTAAACCTGTAGATTTTCTTTATAAATTATTTGGTAAGAAGCCTAAACAACTTAGGAAACTTCAAAAAATAAAAAAAGAAGATAATTTACGTAAGATAATGGCTGGTAAATTTGATAGAGAGGTAATGATGGAATATTTGGAAATGGATAGGAATGATTTGATGAAATTAATATCTGATTGTAATTATTCTGATTATTTTCTAAAAAATGCTAGTGATTTACAGCTAATTGAAGCTGTTTTAGATTGCTATGAAATATACAAAGCTTTAAAAATGGGTAAAATTGAAAGAAGTAGATTACCCCAAAAGAAGAAAAATTAAAAAAAAGTCAAAATTTTTTCAAATCTTGACTTTTAAACTAACTAAAAACTACTCTTATTTATTATTCAGAGCACCTATAAGACGTACTAGTTTTAGTTTAGTTACAATTTAATTAAAAAAAAACCAGCATTAAGCTGGTTTTTTTTTGAAAATAAGTTTTTATTATTGATTTCCTAAAATTATAGGCATACCACTTTTTCCTGAGCCTATAATAACTACCTTACTATTAGATGATTGAGATAATTTAATAGTTGCTTCGATCCCTTTATCTTGTAAAATTCTATCGTTTAGGGAAGCACTTAATATCTTGTTAGCATCTGCCTTACCTTGAGCTTCAATAATTTGTTTCTCAGCCTCTTTTCTAGCTGTCACTAATCTAAACTCATATTCCAAGGACTCTTGTTCTTGTTTTAATTTACGTTCAATTGCCGTTTTTATGGTAGGTGGAAGTGTTACATCTCTAACAAGTACTGAGTTTAATTGAATATATTGAGGTGCTAGAATTTTTTTTGTTTCTTCAAATATTTCTGTCTGAATTGCATCTCTTTTGGTGGAATAAAGTTGTTCTGGTGTATATCTTCCTACCACACTCCTAGTTGCAGATCTTATTGCTGGAATAATTACATCGTCTTCATAAGCTTCTCCTCTTGTTTGGTGTAATAAAGCCACTGTAGATGTTGTAGCTTGATATAACACAGATGCGTCAAGTTTAATTTCTAATCCATTAGAAGATAATACAGACATTTTTTCTTCAAATAATTCTTGTTGCCTAACATTATATTTAAAAACCTTGTTCCAAGGCATTACAAAATTAAAACCTTCATCTAATGGTGGCTCATCTGTAACAACTCCTCCTATCCATTTATATAAAACACCACGTTCTCCAGATCCTATAGTAATTGCAGATTTTGAGATTAATATAATAGCTGTAAATATGATAGCTAAGGTTATTAACGCTCCTTTCGGAAATTTAAATTCAATTTGATTATTTGCCATTTTTTTAATTTTAAAAATTTTTTACAAATTTACAACTAAAAGTTATCTAATGAAGCTATAAATTTTATAGATATTATTTATTCATACAATTTACGAAATTAAATTTGTCCATAGTATTTTCTAATAAACCATTCTAATGATAACAAGCTGATAATAACGATCAAACCCCATTTCCAATTTATTAACTGGTCATAATTAATTTTTATTTTTTGAACGGAAGAAAATCTTTGATCATTTAACAAATCAGGTATTAATTCGTTGTAATTATTTTCAAAATAATAAGCCCCCCTTGTTTTATTAGTTAATTCTTTTAATTTTGAATAATCAACATTATTGAATTGTCTTTCAATATCAAATTCATTTACTTTAAAAAAACCCTTTTTCGAAAAATTTTGATTTTTAACATTTATGGAATATTCGTAATCTCCCGGTTCTATTGGGCTTAAACTTAGTTTATATGATTTTTTTGATAATAGAAAAGGGAAAGTTGTTGTCTTCTTTGAATTCTTGTTTTTTAATGTAAAATAGATAATAGCTCGATCATCAAATTTATAATTTTCATCTACAAAAAATGCATTAATATTAATACTCGAGTTTGCATTATAGGACGATTTTACTTCTACATCCAACCTATTTTTTATTGTATTTGATGATATATATAGAACAATATTAGAAATAAAATTATCAAAATTTTGAAATGAATTACTCATCAGATAACTGGTAGAACGCCATTTCCAGATACCTTCACCAAATAAAAAAACTTTTTTTTGATTATTGTTATTGGAGATAGCTAATAGGGGGTCTTTGGAGTTGAATCCTTTGATATTTTGGTACAGTAGTGTTTGGTGAGGAATTGAAATTGTGGTTTCACCAAACTTATCTAAAAGTGGTGGGAAATTTTCAAACCCAATATTATTTTGATTAAAGATCAAAAAGTTTTTATTTAAGCGTGGTCTATAGTTTTCTACTGTATTGATATCATTTTTATTTAAACCTGTAAAATTTGAGTTAATAAATGACCAATCAGTATTAGAACCAGTAATTAACAGGTATGGTTTTTTAGACTTATTAATTTCATTTATTATTTTTTTGAAGCTAAAGTTGGGTTGATAAATAATTATCGATTTGTAGCTAGACAGATTAATATTATCAATATTTTTTGTTTGTATAATTACTTTTCGTTGCTTATCACTTTCTATAGCTTTTTTTAAAGCTCCTAAATCTGGATGATTAAAAGGACTAACAATAAGTACCTTAGATTGTTTGTTTATGACCTCTATAGAAAATTCTTTTGTATTATTTGATGTGTTTTTTTCGTTGTCTAAGTTTTCAATAGTTGCTTTATAATAATTTAAGCCCTCTTTTTTTGATGTGATCTCTATTTTTAATAAGCGAGAATTATCCTCTTTATTTAGATTGATAGTTTTACTGTATATTATCTTTCCAGTATTCTCAATAGTATATTTTAATTTTACAGATTCTTCTCCATTATACTGCAATAGCGAT
>Ga0102816_1000627_pt1 | contig 13703 bp, 13 predicted proteins | sample ColrivemetaGS545_FD_84509 | JGI IMG/M metagenome (GOLD analysis project Ga0102816, IMG submission 84509) | Estuarine microbial communities from the Columbia River estuary - Flood tide non-ETM metaG S.545 | ecosystem: Environmental > Aquatic > Marine > Intertidal zone > Estuary | place: USA...
CATGAGTGGCTTGTCACTGTACTTAAAGTGACTGTAAACCATGTCGTAATGACGCTTGTTCACAGGCAGATCTACGGGCTCACACACCGTACCACCCGAGTGGTGAAGTCCCGGCGCCATATACGCGAGTTTTACGAAATTTCGGAAATCTTCAATCGTTGAATACCGACGGCCATTATCCAAATCGTGCGCAAAGGGTGATCCGTAGGCGGGGACTAAAACCGTATTCTTGCCACCAATCGTCACGTTGCGAGCAGGGTTACGTGCATGTTGCACGTACTCTGACGGCGCACTCTTCTGAATGATCTCTCGACACATACCTCGCGGAAAACGCACACGCGTACCGTCGACACTTGCACCAGCGGCCTTAAACAACTCCAAGACCTCGGGATCATCAAGGAAGTCGATACCAATCTCTTCAAGCAGCCTGTCGGCATTGCCCTCGATGAGCTGCAGACCCTCCTCGCTCAATATTTCCATGTAGGGAATTTTGCGCTTAATAAACGGTGCTGCCACTGGGGCAGAGCTGGCTCTGGCCTCTCTTCGGCCGGCTCTACCACCTGATTTTCGTCGCCCTGCTCGCTCATTCATAGGACTGTCCTGCTTCATTATTTTTGTTTGCGATCGGACGCCATTTTAACGTCATGAATAGGGGTAAACGCCAGACAAATCGCACTAAAAATTACGGTTATTTTTGGCACTTTTAGAGGCCTTAAAAATGACCTTATTTTGGCTCATTTTCGGCAAAAAAAAGCCTCCCTTTCGCCGCGCAAAATCGGCGCGAAAAAAAACATTTGCTAGTCGTAAAACAGCAACACTAGATCGGTTATCGTACCGTCTGCATTCACGTCTTAACGAGCAATCACTGTGACAACAAAACGTATTGGCATCGTCGGCGCAGGCGTTAATGGAACCTCCATTGCAACAGCTTGTGCGGCTCGCGGGCACGAGGTCGAGCTCTTTGACTCGGGGCTCGCCTTCGCAGAGACGAGCCGAAAGTCGTCGCGGATGCTCCATGGCGGCATTCGATACCTGGAGCAAGGTCACTTTGGTCTGGTGCGCGAAGCCCTGCTCGAGCGTGACGAGTGGCAGCAGCTCGCACCCGGCGTCACTCGTGTTGAACGATTTTTCTTCCCGATATATGAAGACTCGCCGAGAGGGAGACTGCTTTTGTATTCAGGGGCGACATTGTACCAATGGCTTGCCGGCCGCTTTTCTGTGGGGAAAAGTCGCCTCCACGGCATACCTGAGGTGATCCAGGCATTTCCCGGACTCAACCCAAACGGTCTTCGCGGTGCCGTGAGTTACTGTGATGTCGTCATGAATGACGAGTGCCTTGCTCAGAAGTTAGTTGCAGAGGCAAAATATTGTGGTGTTTCACTGCACGAACATACCCCTATCTCGCGTATCGAGACCACAGGCTTCCTCGACATTAATGGCACACTGCAAAAGTTTGACCACGTCATTAATGCAGGGGGTCCCTGGGCCTCCTCACTGCTTGAACGGTCGGGTATTTCGTCAGCCTTCGAGCTCGAGCATGTCCGAGGTTCACACCTGATTCTCAAAGCCGACTTAAAACACGCCTTGGTGTTTCAGATAGCGGCCGATCAGCGCATCGTCTTCGCAATACCGATTGGACAAGGACGCACGTTGTTTGGGACCACTGAGCACGCACATAATCTCGCTGAACCCATTGCCTGCAGCGACCAAGAGATCGACTACTTACTGGCGATTTATAACCAGTACATGACGCATCAAATAAACCGTACAGATATCGAATCCACCTATTCAGGTGTCAGACCTATTGTGAGAAGACGGAGCGAGTCTTTGTCGAATATGAGTGCTGCAAGTCGGGACTCGGAGATCGAGATCATCGATCAGCTCATCAATGTTTTTGGCGGAAAATGGACGTCTGCCCGTCGATTAGGGAGCAAAGTCGCCGCGCTCATCGACTGACTGACCATTGGCTGTGGTCGCAATAGGTCTGTAAATGCCGTCGCACAGGTCCGCTTCATCACCCGCGCGGTGCAAATAAAAAAATGGTAAAATGTAGCGATTGATACAGGAAACGAAGATGCTATGTCACAAATTTTTCACTTGGCGGTTCCCGCTGGAGACCTTGCGACCACGGTACACTTCTACACCGAAATACTCGGCTGCCAAATCGGCAACAGCGAACAGGGTCGATGGATCGACATAGACTTTTGGGGCAACGAGCTCACGCTGCATCAAAGTACCGAGCGGCTGCCCGGAGTTCGGCACGACGTGGATATGGGTGCGGTCAGTGTGCCTCACTTTGGCGCGCACATGTCCGAATCAGATTTCAACAAACTAAAGCAACGCATAGAACAATCAGACCACGATTACTTAGACCCTCCGTACCGGCGATTCAAGGGCACCGAGTTCGAGCAAGAAACCTTCTTCATTGCGGACCCAAACGGGAATGTTCTGGAAATGAAGACCATGGTCAACCCAGAGGTTCTCTTTAAGAGCTAGCGATCGTGCCCATTAGTAAGTGCGTCTGCTCGAGCGTAGTGGCATACCGAGAAAACGGGCAAGAAAGGTTTTCTAGTTCCGAAAATACAAAGGGGAGCAACAACTTAGCGTTATTGCTCCCCTTTAAGATGGTGCGGAAGGCGGGACTTGAACCCGCACAGCCATAGGCCACTACCCCCTCAAGATAGCGTGTCTACCAATTCCACCACTCCCGCAATTTTTTTGATTCAGTCGATCGGCAGATCGCTAAAATCGGAACTATCAATTGGCTCATCCGCAAGCGGTAGATCACCCGCAGGGGCCAAGGGTTGTGCTTCAAGTGCACCCAAAGGCACTTCAAATCCTAAATCGTCGGTGTCCGCAAATTGTTGGTCCGCGATCATCGCAAGACCAAAACTCGTCGCAAAAAACAGTGCTGAAAGCCAGCCTGTCGCTGACGTCAAAACGTTACCACCGCCCGATGAGCCAAAAACCGTTTGTGACGACCCGCCGCCGAACGATGCGCCCATGTCAGCACCTTTGCCCCGCTGCAGCAATATAAGGCCAATAATCGCAAGCGCCACCAGAAGGTGAACAACTAAAATGACTTGATTCACTTGTTTCTCCGAAACAGGCGTTAACGACCGACGAAAACACCATTACCAAGGGGGCGCGAGTCTACCCAAGTGACATCGACAGGGCAAGACTCTTGTTAAGCCGCCTGCTTAATTGCGTCCGCCACTTCGTGTGCAAGACGATCAATCTCAACGGTCTCATCACCCTCAACCATAACGCGAATTACCGGCTCAGTTCCTGATGGCCGTAAGAGCAGTCGACCACGCCCTTCCAACGCCGCCTCGACTCGATCGCAGGCATTTTTAATCGAAGAATGCGCAGCCATATTAAAGTCTTTACCAATGCGCACATTAATCAATACTTGCGGCAGCGGCGTGAAACCGGAGGCAAGTTCAGCGATCGATCGACCCGAGGCCATGACGGCAGCAAGAACTTGCAGGGCCGCGATGACGCCATCACCCGTGGTGCTGACTTCGCCACAAATAATATGGCCCGAAGATTCGCCACCCAAGCTCCAGCCTTCTGCGTTCATAAGCTCTTTGACATATCGATCCCCGACTTTCGCCCTCGCCAATCGAAGTCCACCCGCTTCCAGGGCTAATTCCAAACCCATGTTAGTCATTAGCGTACCAACGACCCCAGCATCCGAGTCACCGTTCGCTAAGCGATGCATGGCGAGGATGTACAGCACATCATCACCCGTGAGCAACTCCCCGTGCGCGTTGACCATTTGCAGTCGATCGCCGTCACCGTCAAACGCGATACCAATATCCGCACCTTCCGCGACAACACGTGCCTGAAGCGCTTCAGGTTCAGTAGAGCCCACGCCGGCGTTAATATTGTACCCGTCTGGCGTTGCGCCAATAACCACAGTCTCGGCACCCAACTCATCAAATACAGCGGGCGCTATGTGATAGGTCGCACCATGGGCGCAGTCAATCACGAGTTTCAATCCCTTCAGACTCAAAGACTCGGGGAACGTCGCTTTACAATACTCGATATATCGACCGGCAGCGTCGACAATACGACTGGCTTTGCCGAGCTGCTCGGAATCCACAGTCACCATTAGGCTGTCTATCATGGCTTCAATTTGCAACTCGAGCTCATCCGAAAGCTTACTGCCCTTGTCATTAAAGAACTTGATGCCATTGTCAAAGTACGGATTGTGCGATGCGCTGATGACAATTCCTGCTTCCGCTTTTTGGGTTCGCGTCAATAAGGCGATTCCCGGCGTTGGCAGTGGGCCCAGTAACTTCACATTGGCACCGGCAGCCACCAGACCTGCCTGCAAAGCAGACTCGAGCATGTAGCCAGACACTCGCGTATCTTTACCAATCACTACCGTCGGCTTTGAACCGTCGGCACCTGCAAATACTTTCCCAGTCGCCCACCCTAGCTTCAGCATAAAGTCGGGCGTTACCGGCGAGTCGCCCACGCGTCCTCGGATGCCGTCGGTACCAAAATACTTCCGTGTCACAATTCCCCCTTTGTTGCACGCCATACAGCCAATGCATCGGCCGTTTCTGCAACATCATGCACTCGAATAACCGCCGCCCCACCCTCTGCAGCCAAAACCGCCAGCACCGCACTGGGTACGATCCGATGAGAAGCCGGTCGGCCCGTAATGGCGCCGATCATAGACTTTCGAGAGAGTCCGACCAAGAGTGGCAGTTCAAATGAGGCAAATTCACGCAGCCGACGCAATATTTCGTAGTTTTGTGGCACCGTCTTACCAAAACCAAACCCCGGATCGATAAGAACCCGGCTTCGCGCCACCCCAGCGATGAGGCACTCATCAACACGCGCTTTGAGAAATGCCATCACGTCACTGACCACATCTTGATAGTCGGTGTGCGCCTGCATTCGCTCCGGCTCTGCTGACATGTGCATCAGTGAGACCGGCACACCCGCCTGCACTGCAACCTCGAGCGCACCAGCGCGTGTCAGCGCTCGCACATCATTTAGCATCCCGATGCCTGCCATTGCCGCTTCTCGCATAACGACAGGGTTACTGGTATCGATCGACAAAATAACATCCACACGCGAGGACAGTAGTGCTATCGCACCCATCACGCGGTCAAGCTCCTCTTGCGTGGAGACGGCTTCAGCCCCGGGGCGAGTAGACGCGCCACCAATATCCGAGATCACCGCGCCATCGGCGACCATCTGTGCCGCTCGCATTAAAAGGCGATCTTCGAGGAGACCGTTGCTAGAGAGGAGCGCACCGCCGTCGGAAAAAGAATCGGGCGTTAGGTTGAGAACGCCCATGATCTGAGGAGTGTCCAGCGAAAGTTGACGCCCACCGCAGTTCAGGCTAAGTGCCACAACTGTTTAGTGCGTGATCGGATCGCCCACACTCTCGTCACCAGGCGAGGACGCTTCGGGGTCCGATGGTGAATCTGAAGGGCCGTCAGTCCAATCTGCCGGTGGACTGGGCTTGCGGCCTTCCATAATTTCATCAATTTGCCCAGCATCAATTGTTTCGAACTGCATCAACGCTTCAGCCATCATGTCCATCTTGCTTCGATGCTCCTCAAGCAAACCGCGTGCGCTCTCATAGCACTCGTCGATAATTGACCGGACCTCTTTGTCGATGGCCCGCGCCGTCTCATCCGACATCGCTTTTGAGGGCTGCCCCGCAGAGCGTCCCAAGAATACCTCTTCGCCACCTTCGTCATACAAAAGCGGGCCCATGGTGTCCGACAGACCCCACTTGGTGACCATATTGCGTGCAATTTCTGTCGCACGCTGAATATCGTTGGACGCACCGGTCGTAATGCCCTCTTTACCGAGCGTCATCTCTTCCGCGACACGCCCACCAAACAGGCTAGTGACCTGACTGATAATGTGACGTCGTGTATGACTGTAGCGGTCTTCCTCGGGCAAGAACATGGTCACCCCGAGTGCGCGCCCACGGGGAATGATCGAGACCTTATAGACCGGATCATGCTCGGGCATGAGTCGACCTACAATGGCATGCCCAGCCTCATGATACGCGGTGTTTAATTTCTCTTTTTCGGACATCACCATTGAACGACGCTCAGCGCCCATCATGATTTTGTCTTTCGCAAGCTCAAAGTGCTGCATACCGACCGAGCGAACACCCGCGCGCGCGGCAAAAAGTGCCGCCTCGTTCACTAAGTTGGCAAGGTCTGCACCCGAAAACCCCGGCGTTCCTCGCGCAATCTTCGAGGCTTCTACATTTTCAGCGAGTGGCACTTTGCGCATATGCACTTTTAAGATTTGTTCACGGCCGCGAATATCAGGCAGACCCACCGTCACTTGCCGGTCAAACCGACCCGGCCGTAATAAAGCAGGATCAAGCACGTCAGGGCGGTTAGTCGCAGCAATGACAATAACGCCGTCATTCCCGCCAAAACCGTCCATCTCGACCAGCAACTGGTTCAGCGTCTGTTCACGTTCATCGTGTCCACCACCCAGGCCGGCACCTCGATGTCGTCCAACCGCATCGATCTCGTCGATAAAAATAATACAGGGCGACTGTTTCTTTGCCTGATCAAACATATCGCGGACTCGCGACGCACCCACACCGACAAACATCTCGACAAAGTCAGAACCAGAAATTGAGAAGAACGGCACTTTGGCCTCGCCCGCGATCGCTTTAGCGAGAAGCGTTTTTCCAGTTCCGGGTTGACCCACCATTAATACGCCGCGTGGAATCCGCCCGCCCAACTTTTGGAATCGGCTGGGATCGCGCAAAAATTCGACTAACTCCTGAACATCTTCCTTGGCCTCGTCAACGCCCGCCACATCGGCAAAGGTGGTGGTAATTTGATCTTCGCCCATCAACTTTGCTTTGCTTTTACCAAAGCTCATCGGACCACCACGACCACCGCCCCCGCCTTGCATCTGCCGCATGAAAAACATGAAAACAGCCAAGATTATTAAGATCGGGAAGCTCGCCACGAGTAACTGTGTCCAGACAGACTGTTGCTCCGGCTGCTTACCTTCGACAATCACATTGTGGGTGAGAAGATCATCCATCAGCTTTGGATCTTCCACCATCGGTCGAATGGTCTCAAAACTGGACCCATCCTTCCGCTCGGCACTGATGGACAGGCCGTCAACGACCACCTTCGACAGGCGATCATTCTGCACCTCTTGAATAAACGCAGAGTACCCGACTTGCTCATTTTTACCCTGGGTATTGAAGTTGTTGAACACCGACAACAGCACTGCTGCAATCGCGAGCCACAACAACATATTCTTCGCCATATTGTTCAAATCACCATCCTCCGGCTTAACGTTGGCGCGTAAAAGATCACCAGTATAGCGGGCTATTCGCAACACCACGCACTCTCTGAAACATGGAGACGGTTACACCCTATTTCAAGGATCTACGCAAATTTCTTGGTATTGGCTCTAACCACGAAAACCTTTGGCCACCACATAGACCTCTTTAGACCGTGGTCTGGACGCGGCAGGCTTTCGACTGTGGACCGTAAGAAACCGTTCGCGGACAGACTTAAGCCACTCATCAAACCCTTCTCCATGAAATACTTTGGCCACAAAAACGCCGCCTTGAGGGAGAATCTGCAGCGCGAGATCGAGCGCCAGCTCAACCAAATACATCGCCTTGGGCTGATCCACACTGACGATACCACTCATATTAGGCGCCATATCTGAGAGCACGGCGGACGGGACACTCTCCCCAATAACCTGCTGAATCTGATCAAACACAGACTGCTCGGTAAAATCGCCTTCAATAAAATCAACGCCAGCCAAGGCGTCCATTGGAAGAATATCGCTAGCCACCACTCGACCCTTATGGCCCACAAGGTGGGCGGCGACCTGCGACCAACCTCCAGGCGCACTGCCCAAATCAACCACTGTCATTCCCGGCCGTATGAACCGATCTTTGTCATTCAGTTCGATGAGCTTATAGCAGGCTCTGGATCGATAGCCCTCAGCTTGCGCACGCTGAACATAAACATCGTCGCGGTGTTCTTTGAGCCACGCCTTACTCGAACTACGCTTCTTTGCCATTTTGAGGGACTCCTGAACCAATGACCGGTAGAATACCAGCTCATGAACCATTCAACTCACCACTTGAGAGTCGCAACGTGGAAAACCGATTACTGAAACAATATCGCGCCATCGCACACAAACTTCACCCTATTGTAACCGTGGGTGGTCAAGGTTTAACCGAAGGCATTCAGATTGAACTCGATCGTGCACTGACAGATCACGAACTCGTTAAAATTAGAGTCAACGTGGGAGATCGGGAGACCCGCGACACCATTATAAAAAGCCTCACAGAAACGAGCGCTGCCGAACTCGTCCAAAAAATAGGTCACACCGCGACACTGCTGCGGCATTCGTCAAGTGCCGACCCTCGGAAGTCAAACCTCCAACGCCCTCTTTAATGTCTAACGTCCTCGAGTTTCCGAGTCGCGAAAAGCAAGCCTATGCGTTTTTAACCGAAAGTCTCGCTGTCCTCCTCAGAGACAAAGGCGCCGACGAGACATTGATCGCTCATGCCACAGCCTTACTCCTCAAGGTGTATGGGGAAACACAGGGCAGCACTGAGTTTTCGTTCTCGGTAGACCTGCCTGACGACTTGACGCCTACGCAAATTGCACAGCTGCGGCAGCAGATAGAAGTGGGGACCGACGCGCAAAGGAGGCATCACCATTCGTTAATGATTCGAATGGCGGCACAATTGCTTCTCACGGAACTCAAACTGTTTCAGTACGGACGCGAGGAGCCTCGCTAGAGCATAGAAACCAATCCATGGACTGCAAACGCTGCAATCCACGCTAACACGAGATAACTCAACAGCAGCCGCATGGCAAAACCAGTCGACTTTGATTCTCTCGCAAGCAACGCCACCGTCGACACGCACTGAAGTGCGATCGTGAAAAACACCACCAGCGCTGCGCCAGACGCCGCCGTCAGCCCCGACTCGGCAATCCGCTCAGCAAGCGGCGCAGGGTCGTCATCTGCGTTCTCGATACCAAAAATAGTGCCCAAAGTCCCTACGAAGACTTCTCGAGCCAAAAACGAGGCTAAAATGGCGACGCCGTAACGCCAATCCAGGCCAAGCGGCTCAAAAACAGGCTGAATCCAAGTACCCAGCGTTGCCAACCAGGAGGTCGACAGATCCTCGCCACCATTGGGGAAGTAGCCCAGGAACCACACCATAACCGTAACCGTGAAAATAATACTGCCGGCTTTTTGTACAAAGTGCCCGGCCCGATTCACCGACGCATGAATAATGGGCAAAATATTGGGTGTCCGATACGCGGGCAGCTCGAGTATAAAGGCCTGCTTGCGCGACTCAGACTCACCCAACCTGCTTGCAACGGCGGCCACGAGCAGTGCTGATACAATGCCAAAAAAATAAATACCGGACATGACGAGACCTTGCCAACCCACCAGCCCACCAAAAGCCGTCGTATCGGGAATTAAGACCGTGATCAGCAGTGCGTAAACGGGTAATCGCGCGGAGCACGGCATGAGTGGGATAGCAACATAAGTCACCAAACGCTCTTGCCGCGACGACATCGTTCTTGTCGCATAAATCGCCGGTATCGCGCACGCCACGCCGGAAAGCAATGGCACAAAACTTTTACCCGACAGACCAAAATAGCTCAGTGGTCTGTGACAAATAAGCGCGGCTCTTGCGAGATACCCAGAGTCCTCTAATGCACCGATAATCAGCGTCAAAACAAAGATTTGAGGCACAAACACCAGGAAGGCACCGAGACCACCAAATACGGCATCTGCAAAAAAGTCCGCAAAAATGCCCTCGGGAACCAAAGGCACCAACCAGGCGCCAAGACCCAAAATAAATGCCTCGACACCATCCATTAACGGCGCAGACCATGTAAAAATCGCTTGGAAGAACAGCGTCATAATAACGACAAACGCCAAGCCGCCCGAGGCAGTCCCAAGCAACCAGTTGTCAATCTTGGCCTGCCGACGCACTAATAATTCACCCTGAGGAACAAAACGATCGGCTATTTGTTGGGCCGAACCTTCTATCAGCACATCGGGCGTGTCGGCCCAAGGCGATTGCGCTGCATTGGTACTGAGCAACGCCACCTCAGCGGCCTCAACACCATCACCGGTTCTCGCGCTGACCGGCAATACAGGCACACCCAGCGACTCACATAAGCCGTCGAGATCAATAGCAAGCTCATTGTGCTCAAGGATGTCCATCATGTTGAGCAGCACTAGAAATGGCTTTTTAGACCGTGCGGCTTCGCGCGCCACCTGCAGACAATAGGTCAGGCCTTTTTCGAGTCGGGTCGCATCCAGCACCATAGCGACGACTGCAGGTCGCTCGTCTGCCAGTGCGGAACGAAGGGCCTCTATTGCCACTTCTTCTTCACCAGAGATTGCGTTTAAAGAGTAAGTCCCAGGGAAATCCCAAACCTGTGCTCGGGTATCTGATCGTAATGCACCAGAGCCGACGTCAATCGTAATGCCCGGGTAGTTGGCCACCTTGTGCTGCAATCCCGTTAATCGATTAAATAGCGCGCTTTTCCCTGAATTGGGTGCACCCACCAGAAGCACGTTCTTCATGATGGTGTGTCGTCTGTGAGAATAACGAGGTCTGCAGTGTCCTTATCAAGACTGTAGGTCGCATTACCCAAGGCGAAAACGCGGGGCGCTCCAAAACCAGGTTGAAGGAGGCATCTGACCGGCCGCCCCTTGCGAAAGCCAATATCGACTAACCGCTGGGCGGCTACATTACCCGTGCAGTCGTTTACCGAACTGACACATGCAGACGCACCGACTGACAGGGACCAAAGACTCATCAAATTTCGGGGATTAGACATGGCAGTCAGACCGCCACCTCGACGTCAGAGGTGGCGCACCTGTTCAATCTCGTAATAAATATCACCACTCGGCGCTTTGACGACAACTTCATCGCCCTCTGACTTACCGACGAGCGCTCGCGCAATGGGTGAACTCACGGAAATCATATTTTGCTTAACGTCTGCTTCGTCCTCACCCACAATGCGGTAAGTGACCTGAGAGTCGTCATCAACATTTATCAAATCCACGGTCGCACCAAATAGAACACGGCCAGTAGGCGTGAGGGTCATAATATCGATGACCTGTGCATTCGATAACTTGTATTCAAGCTCCTTAATTCGCCCCTCGGCAAAACTCTGCTGCTCACGCGCCGCGTGATACTCCGCATTTTCCTTGAGGTCACCGTGCTCTCGCGCCTCGGCGATCGCTGCGACAATACGAGGTCTGTCGACCTTCTTTAATCGCTCAAGCTCTTCTCGCAGTGTCGCTTCGCCCGCGACCGTCATTGGGACTTTATTCATTTGCCAAACTCACATGCAAGTCCTGCAGCCTGCGGACCTGCCCATCAGGTTCTCGCTCCAACGACATGCATATGGCGTCGGCTGCAGCCAAAGTCGTAGTGTAGAACACCTGATGCTGTTCGGCACTCGAGCGAATAGATGCCGAGTCAAGAATTGCCGTTCGACCCTCTGTCGTATTGATAATGAGTGACGCTTCGTCGTTCTTAATAAGGTCAACAATATGCGGTCGTCCTTCCGCAACCTTGTTCACCAAACGGACTTCAAGACCCGCCTCCTTGAGTGCGGCAGCAGTGCCCTTGGTTGCCGCGAGCGTAAAACCAGCATCGACAAGTCGCTTGGCGACATCAATTGCGGCAGCTTTATCTGCGTCTCGCACACTGAACAGGGCCAAGCCAGACTGTGGCGTGATGTCTCCCGCACCCAACTGAGCTTTTGCAAACGCGTCGGCAAAGGTCAATCCAGTACCCATTACCTCGCCTGTAGATTTCATCTCTGGCCCGAGAATAGGGTCAATGCCGGGGAACTTATTAAAGGGCAACACCGCTTCCTTCACGCTGAAGTAACTCGGGACCACTTCCTTAGTGAATCCCTGCGCTTGGAGTGATTGGCCAGCCATGCAACGAGCAGCAATTTTCGCCAGTGAAACACCGATGGCTTTGGACACGAAGGGGACCGTCCTCGACGCTCGCGGATTAACCTCGATCACAAAGATCTCATCGTCCTGCCAGGCCAGCTGAACATTCATCAACCCCTTCACCTCAAGCTCAATGGCCATTGCCTTCACAATGTCGCGCATTTCATCTTGAACGTCAGCCGGCAAACTGTAAGGCGGTAGTGAACACGCAGAGTCGCCCGAGTGAATACCCGCCTGCTCAATGTGCTGCATAATCGAACCAATGACTACGTGCTGTCCGTCCGAGACCGCATCAATGTCGACCTCTATCGCGGCACTTAAAAAGCTATCCAACAACACGGGCGAGTCGTCAGAAACCTGAACGGCGTCGCGCATGTATCGCAACAGATCCTCGTTGCGATAGACGATTTCCATCGCACGGCCTCCCAAAACATAAGAGGGTCGAACAACGAGCGGGAAACCAATATCTTGCGCAGCTACCACAGCCGCATCGACACTTCTGACCGTCGTATTTGCAGGCTGAAGTAGGTCCAGCTCTTGAATCATTTTTTGAAACCGCTCGCGGTCTTCTGCGCGATCAATCTGATCTGGTGTAGTGCCAATAATAGGGACGCCCGCGGACTCCAGGGCTCGTGCTAATTTAAGCGGCGTCTGACCGCCAAACTGAACAATGACACCCTTGGGCTTTTCAAGATCAACAATCTCGAGAACGTCCTCTAACGTCACCGGCTCAAAGAACAAACGATCCGACGTGTCGTAATCGGTCGAGACGGTCTCCGGATTGCAGTTGATCATGATGGTCTCATAACCGTCCTCCGCCATCGCTTGCGCCGCGTGAACACAGCAGTAATCAAATTCAATACCCTGACCAATCCGATTGGGGCCACCGCCCAACACAATGATCTTCTCTCGATCACTTGGAGCTGCTTCACACTCCTCCTCATAGGTGGAGTACATGTAGGCGGTGGCAGACGAAAACTCAGCCGCGCAGGTATCAACACGCTTGTAGACCGGACGCAAATTGAGACGGTGGCGACGATCACGGACTGCATGTTCGGGAACTTCCAGCACGGTTGCTATACGCTTATCCGAGAACCCCTTGCGCTTGAGTACGCGCAGATCGTCGTAGGTCAAGGCGTCAAGCGAGCAACTCTGGAGCGCTTCTTCACGTCGAACGATGTCTTCAATTTGAACCAAAAACCAGGGATCAACACCGGAGTACCCGTAGATTTCCTCAAGGGACAGGTCGGCACGAAATGCATCAGCGAGGTACCAAATGCGATCTGCACCCGGATGCGTCAGCTGCTTGATCAATTCAACGCGCGAATCATTGTCTGTCACAACCAGACGCGGCTCGAAGCCTGCCGATCCAACCTCGAGACCGCGCAATGCTTTCTGCATGGACTCTTGGAACGTACGTCCAATCGCCATGACCTCACCCACAGACTTCATTTGGGTCGTTAATCGAGCATCTGCGGTTGCAAATTTTTCAAATGCAAAGCGAGGCACCTTCGTAACAACGTAATCAATTGCGGGCTCAAAGGAGGCCGGCGTAACGCCACCGGTAATGTCATTCGCCAACTCGTCCAGGGTGTAACCCACAGCCAGCTTTGCCGCCACCTTTGCAATGGGAAACCCCGTCGCTTTTGAGGCAAGCGCCGAGGACCGCGAGACCCTGGGGTTCATCTCGATAACTACGATGCGTCCCG
>Ga0102816_1000630_pt1 | contig 13644 bp, 9 predicted proteins | sample ColrivemetaGS545_FD_84509 | JGI IMG/M metagenome (GOLD analysis project Ga0102816, IMG submission 84509) | Estuarine microbial communities from the Columbia River estuary - Flood tide non-ETM metaG S.545 | ecosystem: Environmental > Aquatic > Marine > Intertidal zone > Estuary | place: USA...
ATTCTTTTTAACGCTGATTTATGATTAGCCATATTATTTATTTAGTAGCCCGTAGGGGAATCGAACCCCTCTTACCAGGATGAAAACCTGGCGTCCTAGCCGATAGACGAACGGGCCTATTAAAAACGAATGCAAATGTAATTGAAAGGATACAAACTTGCAACATAATTTTTTTATTTATAAAAACTTATAAATCAATAAGCCTTTGCAAATAGAACTCTCTGTAATGATGGCTTATTTGAATAGATACATTTTCCAGATTCTTTTTCCGAATTTAATGGAATACATCTTATAGTTGCTTTAGTTTCTTTTTTAATTTTATCTTCAGTTTCTTTCGTCCCATCCCAGTGAGCTGAAATAAATCCGCCTTCATTATTTAAAATTGATTTAAACTCATCATAGTTATTCACAATCCTAGTATTATTTTCAGTAAATATTTTTGCCTTAGAAAATAAATTAGTTTGAATGTCTTTTAATAAAAAATCGATTTTATCAAAAACTTCATCAAAAGCAATTGTTTCTTTAACCATTTCATCTCTTCTAAATATTTCAAGAGTTGAATTATCTAAATCTTTTGGACCTACAGCTATTCTAATTGGAACGCCCTTAATTTCATGTTCATTAAACTTAAATCCTGGCTTATAAGTATCTCTTTTATCAAATAAAACAGAAATATTTTTGGCTTTAAGCTTATCAATTATTGGATTTACTTTAGAGCAAATCAATTCAAATTGCTCGTCAGATCTGTATATTGGAATGATAACCACCTGAATAGGAGCTAAATTTGGTGGAAGAACTAAACCGTTATCGTCAGAATGCGTCATAATTAAAGCACCTATCAATCTAGTTGAAACACCCCAGGATGTAGCCCAAACATAATCAAGAGTTCCACTTTTATTTGCGAATTTAACATCAAATGCTTTTGCAAAGTTTTGACCTAAAAAATGAGAGGTACCAGCCTGCAAAGCTTTACCATCTTGCATAAGGGCTTCAATACAATAGGTTTCCTCTGCACCAGCAAACCTTTCGCTTTCTGATTTCAAACCTTTAATAACTGGAATCCCCATAAAGTTTTGAGCAAATTCAGCATAAATATCGTTCATTTGTTCTGCCTCAATTAAGGCCTCATCTTTCGTTGAATGAGCGGTATGACCTTCTTGCCACAAAAATTCAGCTGTTCGTAAAAAAAGTCTTGTTCTCATTTCCCACCTTACCACATTAGCCCATTGATTTATTAAAATAGGTAAATCTCTATAAGATTGTATCCAATTCTTATATGTATTCCAAATAATTGCTTCGCTTGTAGGTCTAACAATTAACTCTTCTTCTAATTTAGCATTTTCATCAACGATTAATTTTCCAGGATTCTTATCATCATTTTTAAGTCTGTAGTGCGTAACTACAGCGCACTCTTTTGCAAATCCTTCAGCATTTTTTTCTTCGGCTTCAAATAAACTTTTAGGAACAAACAAAGGAAAATACGCATTTTGATGTCCAGTCTCCTTAAACATTTTATCTAGCTGTGCTTGCATTTTTTCCCATATAGCATAACCATATGGTTTTACGACCATACAACCTCTAACTGAAGAGTTTTCAGCTAAGTCAGCTTTAACAACTAATTCGTTGTACCACTTAGAATAATCGTCCTCTCTTTTAGTTAACTTTTTAGACATGAATTGGTATTGGCATAATTATTGATTAATTTTAGGTAATGCTAAATTAATTAAATTATAAACAAAATGAGACACTTAATATTATTACTTTTTACATTATCGTTAATAAGTTGTGGACCACTAAACACAATCAATTCAAACAATAGCGATGGTATATATGGAAATAATGTTAATGTTGAAAGTTCCAGCAATAATGGTACGTTTTATAAAAACTATTTTGAACAAAAATCAAATGAATTAGGTTTAAATCCTTCTCTTAATGATTCAATCATCACTGACGTAAACTCTTATTCTTCAAATACAAATGTCTCTTACAATAATAGTAATGGTTCATGGGGAGATAGCCCCACATCAATTAATATAATTTTTAGAGACCGTACAATATACACTCCTTACATGAATTATAATCCATACGGATATAATCGGTATGGTAATTATCATTCCTCTTATTGGAATTGGTATTCTCCTTGGGGATTAAATTATCATCGTTATGGATATGGATATGGATATGGATATGGATATGGTTCTAGATACGGTAATGGTTACATGTGGAATAATTGGTGGCATCCTTATTATAATGGACCAGATTATAACGATCCATATTATTCAAGAAATAGATATTCTGGAGTTGCATATATGAATGGACAAAGAAGTTCTTTATATTCTACTGACAAAGGTATTCTCGAAAATTCATCTAACTCTAACTCAACTACAAATTATAATGTTGGAAGAAATGAGAATAAAATAGAAAAGTCTGGTAATGGTGAGAAATCTGAAAAATTAGATCAAATCAAAAATAGAAATATTAACAGAGTTTATTATGCTTTAAAAAATTCTCAGGGAGTTGTGGGTCCAGCAAGAGGATATCAAAACAGAGGTGAATTAGAAAACTATGGGAATTCTAATAGTGACAAAAAAAGATCCTCTAAACCTAATTTCCAAACTACTAAATATGGATCAACAAGATCCTACGATGTTTCAAGATCTAGTAAGGGTTCATTAAACAATGGAAGAGGATATTCAAGAAGCGAATTGAATAACACAAATTCATCTAGTAACACTAGAAGCTATTCAAGACCTGAATCAAGCTCTTCAAGTTCAAATAAATCTAGACCTTCTTATACACCTTCATCATCTTCAAACTCTTCAAGATCAAGTGTTGGAAGTGTGAGTAGGAGTTCTTCCTCAAGTTCAGGAAGCGTTTCCAGAAGTAAAAGATAGTTTTAAAATGCATTTGAAAAGAATTTCGTTTTTTCTGTTTCTTTGTTCAATCTCTTTAAGTTCACAAACATTAAATGATGTTCTAGGATTTACATCTAACAATCCTAGCGGAACTGCAAGATTCGAATCAATGGGTGGAGCTTTTGGAGCATTGGGAGGAGATCTTTCGGCAATAAACATAAACCCCGCCAGTAGTGCTGTTTTTAATGATAACGAATATGGATTCACTCTTTCAATAGAAAAAAAAACTAATAAGACTTTATTTTTTAATAATTCTGAAAGCGAAGATGACAATAACTTTTCATTTAATCAGGGAGGTGCTGTTTGGATATTAAAAAATTATGGAGGTGGTAATATCAATAAAATTTCTTTTGGAATTAATGTACAGACAAACAATTCTTACAAAAATAATTTTTTAATAAAAGGTCGAAATGATAATAATTCAATAGATAGTTTTTTTCTTAACAATTCATATGGAATTTCCCCCGAAATTTTAAATACAGGGAACCAAGATATCTCTGGAGTGTACAGAAATTTAGGAGAACTTTACGGATTTTCTGCTCAGCAAGCTTTTCTTGCTTATCAAGCCTATCTCATTAATTATGATGACAATTTAAATCAATTTTTTTCGATTGCTAAATATAATAATGGTGTAGATCAAGAATATTCTAGTGAATCTAAAGGATATAACAATAAGTATAATTTAAATATTGGAATTCAATTTAAAGAAGATTATTACTTTGGGTTTAATTTAAACACACATGATATATACATAGAAAAGTATTTAATGCATTATGAAAATAATTTTGATAATAACTCTGCCATTAAGTCAATTTTATTTCAAAACAATTTAGTTACTCAGGGAAAAGGTATTTCGTTTCAAGTTGGAGCTATAAGAAAATTTAAAAGTTTCAGACTGGGAATTTCTTATCACTCACCAACCTGGTATAGTTTATGGGATCAAACCTCTCAATATTTAGAAACTCAGTCTATCGATATAGATAATACTAATTATACTGATATTGTTAATCCAAGAATTACAAATATTTACCCTAAATACAAAATCGCCACACCTTCAACTCTTACCTTTAGCTCAGCTATAATTGTAGGAAAATTAGGGCTAATAAGTATAGACTTAGAAACAAAAGATTTTTCTAATACAAAAGTAAACCCTAGAAGAGATTTTGGTATTATCAATAATGAAATTAATACATCATTACAGAAAACATTAAATCTAAGACTAGGAACAGAGTTTAGATTAAATAAAATAAGCTTAAGAGCAGGATATAATAAAAATCAAAGTCCCTACAAAAAATCTTTTAAGGTAAAAGATGCTAATTCATATTCTTTTGGGATAGGTTTAGATTTAGGTAGTACGATTTTAAATCTCTCACACAAAACTATTGAATCTGAGAAAAATTATCAATTATTTGATACAGGCTTAACTGATTCAGCTCTTATTAATACGACTAATTCAATATCTTCACTATCAGTAATTTTTAAATTTTAGAAATAATTTATTAACTATACTATTAATTAATCTTTAATTATCTTTGCAAACAGATTTATATGAATATGAAATACGAAAAATTTTTTGAAGAACAATTAGATGTTGTTGGTGATGACCACCTAAGTTCTTCAGCCGATACTCCACTAAGAGAAGATGCTTTTGAAATGACTGACGAAGAAAAAATTTCAGTCATTGAGAAAAATGTGTACAATATTTTAGAAACTTTAGGAATGGACCTTACCGATGATAGTTTAAAAGGAACTCCTAAAAGGGTGGCTAAGGCTTATGTAAATGAGCTGTTTGGAGGACTTAACCCTAAGAATATGCCAAAAGCTTCAACTTTTGATAACAAGTATTTGTACAAAGAAATGTTGGTTGAAAAAAACATAACGGTATATTCTACATGCGAACACCATTTATTACCAATATTTGGAAAAGCTCACGTAGCTTACTTTTCAAATGGTAACGTAATTGGTTTATCTAAAATGAACAGAATTGTTGATTATTTTGCTAGACGCCCTCAGGTACAAGAAAGATTAACTATACAAGTAGTTAAAGCTTTACAAGAGGCTCTTGGGACCGAAGATGTAGCATGTGTTATTGATGCTAAACATTTGTGTGTTAATTCAAGAGGAATAAAAGATAAAGATTGTAGTACAGTTACAGCTGAGTTTGGAGGCAAGTTTAAAGATAATAATGTCAAAAGAGAATTTTTAGATTATATTCGTAACGAAAGCTGAAATAATTTGAAATGATTTCAAACTACGCCAAAGATTTAAAAATACATAATTCCTTAACTGGCAAAAAAGAAAAATTTATTCCAATTGAAAAATCCAACGTTGGAATGTATGTTTGTGGCCCCACTGTTTACAGCAATGCACATTTAGGAAATTGTAGAACTTTCATTTCATTTGATTTGATTTATAGATACTTAAATCACTTAGGATATAAAGTTAGATACGTTAGGAATTTAACCGATGTAGGTCATTTAGAAAATGAAGATGACACAGGCGAGGATAAAGTTTCCAAAAAAGCAAGACTTGAAAACATAGAACCAATGGAAGTTGTCCAAAAATACACTGTAGATTTCCATGATATATTAAACAAATTAAACACAGTCCCTCCAAGTATTGAACCAAGTGCAACCGGTCACATTATTGAACAAATTGAAAGTATAAAACAAATTTTAAAATCTGGTTTTGCCTACGAAAAAAATGGTTCAGTTTATTTTGATATTCTAAAGTTTAATAAATCTAAAACTTACGGAAAATTAAGTGGAAGGAAGATTGAAGAAATGCTTAATCAATCTAGAACTTTAGATGGTTCTTCAGACAAAAAAAATCCACAGGATTTTGCTCTTTGGAAAAAAGCTGAAAAAAGTCATATTATGTTTTGGGATTCTCCCTGGGGAAAAGGATTTCCAGGCTGGCATCTTGAATGCACATCAATGAGTAAAAAATATCTCGGTGATTACTTTGATATACACGGAGGAGGAATTGATTTGAAATTTCCTCATCACGATTGTGAAATTGCTCAATCAGAGGCTATAGATGGAAAAAATCCTGCAAAATTCTGGATGCACACCAACATGCTGACATTGAATGGGAAAAAAATGTCAAAATCAATAGAAAATTTTATTTTACCAAATGAAGTTTTTGATGGAAATAATAAAATTTTAAGTAAAGCTTTTAGTCCAAATGTTGTTAAGTTTTTTATTTATCAAGCTCATTACCGAAGTGTATTGGACTTGAGCAATGATGCTTTGCTAGCTTCGGAAAAGGGATTTAAAAAATTAATGAGTGGATTTTCATTAATTTCTCAATTAGATCATAATAATCAGGCGTCAGATTTTAATGTTGATCAGTGGATTAGTAAATGTTATTCAAAAATGAATGACGATTTTAATACTCCAATGCTAATAGCTGAAATATTTGACTGTGTAAAGTTTATTAATAATGTGAATATTAATACTAAAAATTTAAATACAAATGATAAAGAAAAATTAACAACAACTTTCAATGATTTATTATTCAATATTTTAGGTTTTAATAATGAAAATGAAGAATCTAAAAACAATAATTCCTCTGACGAATTAATAAGTTTACTTATTAAAATCAGAAATGAAGCTAGATTAAATAAAAATTTTAAATTATCAGATCAGATTAGAGATGACTTATTAAAGATAGGAGTTCAACTAAATGATGAACAAAACAGCTCTTCATATAAATTGGTATGATTAAAAAAATAGTTCTATATCCAATTCTTCTATTGATTAAAATTTACCAAACTATATTATCTCCAATTTTACCTTCTACCTGCAGATATTCACCTACATGTTCAGAATACACTAAACAATCGTTAATTAAATTTGGTTTAATAAAAGGGGGATTGATAAGTATTAAAAGAATTATAAAATGTAATCCTTGGGGAGGAAATGGATATGATCCTATCCCTTAAAAAATATATAAAAACACGATTATGATGATATTTAAAATAAATTGGGCACCAAATGAAGTTTTTTTAAACTTAGGACCTTTGACAATTTACTGGTATAGTGTAATGTTTATCATTGCATTTTCATTAGGTTATTATATAGTTCAAAAAATATATGTTAATGATAGTAAACCTATAGAACTAGTTGAACCTCTTTTTATATATGTAGTTTTTGGGACTTTGCTAGGAGCTAGATTGGGAGAAGTATTCTTTTATAACTGGGAATATTTTCAAAACAATTTAATTGAAATATTATTGCCAATAAAAAAAGATATAGACAGTTCAATGTTGTTTGGAATAATTGACGGTTATAAATTCGTTGGATATAGAGGATTAGCCAGTCATGGTGCAGCGGTAGGTATAATTACAGCGATGTTTATATACAAATACAAATTTAAATACGATTCTGTTTTATGGATTTTTGACAGGATAGCTATTCCAATCGCAATTGGAGGAATGTTTGTTAGAATTGGTAATTTCTTTAACTCTGAAATAGTAGGGAATTATACTAATTCAAACTTTGGTGTTGTATTTCAAAATAATGGCGAAATTTTTCCAAGACATCCAGCTCAATTATACGAAGCTTTCGGATATTTATTATTATTTATTCTTCTTTGGAACATTTACTGGAAAACAGATTTAAAAAAACACAAGGGTTTCATTTTTGGATTGTTTTTAACTTGCCTTTTTTCAATACGAATATTAGTTGAAAATGTTAAGGAAAGTCAAGGAGGAGATCTTGAAAATACTTTAGGACTTTTATCAACTGGCCAGTGGCTTAGTATACCTTTTGTGATTATAGGAATAGGCCTAATGCTATATTCGAAAAGAAAGTATGCTTAAATTATTTCTTTAAACTTTTTCTTAATGTATCAAACATAACAGGTGTAGCGATAAAAACCGAAGAGTAAGTACCAACTAAAACACCAACAATTAAAGCGAACATAAATCCTCTAATTGATTCTCCACCAAAAAGGAAAATTGCCAATAATACAACTAGGGTTGTAAAAGAAGTATTCAAGGTTCTACTTAAAGTACTATTTAAAGCACTATTAACTGTCTTTTTAAACTCCCATGATTTGTTTATTAATCTAAACTCTCTAATTCTATCAAAAACAACTACGGTGTCATTTAAAGAATAACCAATCACAGTTAATACGGCTGCAATAAATGCTTGATTAATTTCCATACTAAACGGCATAAATGAATACGTTAAAGAAAATATTCCCAATACTATTAGAACATCGTGAAAAACTGCAGTAACAGCTCCTAAAGAATATTGCCAATCTCTAAATCTAAACAAGATATATAAAAACACGACTGCTAATGAACCAAAAATTGCCAAAAACGAATTCTTTTTAATATCGTCGGCTATAGTAGGTCCAACCTTAGATGATCCCATTATTCCTACAGATTTATTATCAGCTCCATTAACAAAATCATCGTACGATAAATTATCAGGAAATTTATTTTTTAATGCATCAAACATTTTTTGTTGAATTTCGTCATCTACTTCAATACCTTCAACATCAACTTTGTAGTTAGTAGTGATTTTTAATTGATTGTCTGAACCAAATGTTTTTGCTTCAGCATTTCCTAAAACCTCAACTAATGAAGCTTGTATTTCAGTTTGATTTACATCATTATCAAATCTTACGGTATATGTTCTTCCTCCAACAAAATCAACACCTTGATTAAGTCCATTTGTACTTAGTGAGAAGATACTAATCAATAGTAAAGAGCCAGACACAAAATAAGCAACTTTTCTCTTTTGTAAAAAAGTAATAGAAAGTTTGCTAAATAAATTTTTAGTGATTGCAGTAGAAAAATCAAGAATTTTACCTTTTGATAATCTTGAATCTACTAACATTCTTGTAATGAAAATTGCTGTAAATAATGATGTAGCAATACCAATTAATAAAGTTGTTGCGAACCCTTTAATTGGACCAGATCCGAAAACAAAAAGAATTAATGCAGTCAGTCCTGTAGTTATGTTAGCATCTAAAATGGAAGACAAAGCATTACTAAAACCATCTCCAACAGATTTCTTAATTCCTTTTCCTTTTCTTAATTCTTCTCTAATTCTTTCGAAAATAAGTACGTTAGCATCAACTGACATACCAATTGTTAAAACTATACCGGCAATTCCAGGAAGAGTAAGCACTGCTCCTAAGCCGGCTAGAATTCCAAATATTAAAACTAAGTTTAAAACCAGAGCAACATCAGCGTAAATACCTGCTCTTCCATAGTAGAAAATCATCCAAATAAGAACAAGAATTAAAGCAATAATAAAAGAATTTATACCTTTTTCAATGTTTTCTTTTCCTAGCGATGGACCTACTACCTCCGATTCAATAATTTCAGCTGAAGCAGGTAATTTTCCCGCTCTTAAAACATTAGCTAAATCAATTGCTTCATTTAATGTGAATTGACCAGATATTTCAGATCTACCTCCAGAAATTGCACCTCTTGAAACTCCAGGTGCAGAGTAAACTATATCATCTAAAACAATAGCAATATTGCTTTTATCTTTATAAGCGTTACCTGTCATTTCTTCCCATTTTCTAGCACCCTTTCCGTTCATTTGCATTGAAACAGCTGCTGCACCAACCTGGTCATAGGATTGACTTGCATCAACAACTACACTACCACTAAGTGGTGGTTTATTATCTCTGTTAGATTGAATTGCATAAAGATCAACAACACTATTAGATAGATCGGCCTTGCCAAAAAGGAAACGAGTAAATCTTTTTTCTGAAGGAAGTAGCTGTCTAATTTCTGGCATTGACAAATACTCCTCAATTTTCTTTTGATCTTTTGCTAAAAATTGAGCGATTACAGGACCTCCTTGAAAACCAGTTCCAACTAAATAATCAAAAAGAGGATTTTTAATACTAGAATTAATTGAATCATTAGCTTCAACATCAGCTAATAAATCATCAATTTCTGATGTTTCCGTAATTTCTAACTTATCATCATCCTCTACTAAAATAGTTTTCAAAGCTTCATTAGCTTTTGATAAAAAAGGTAAAAAATCATCGTTTTTTTCAGTGTACCAAAATTCTAACTGAGCAGTGCTTTGAAGAAGGTTTTTAACTCTAGCTACATCTTTAGCACCAGGCAACTCAACTCTAATTCTTCCAGAGTTACCTAAACGTTGAATATTGGGCTGAGTTACACCAAATTTGTCTATTCTTTTTCTTAAAACTTCAAAAGCTGAAACGATAGATTCATCAATTTTTCTTCTAATTATTGGTTTAACCTCAGCGTCAGACATTTCGAAATTAATTTCGTCACTTAATGATCTATTTGCAAAAATATCTGGAGATGCCAAAGGCGTATCACTACTAATTTCTTCAAAAGCAATAAAAAATGATTCCACATAAGTATCATCAGATTCTTTTTGCAAAATATCAGCATCGTTCAATGCTTTGTTAAATACAGGATCTTTAGAGTTTTCTGAGAGACCTTTTAATATATCCTTAACTGATACTTGAAGAGTTACATCTATACCTCCTTTTAAATCTAAACCTTTATTTAATTCTTTATTTTTTGCACTTTTATATGTTGTGAAGCCAAGAACAGACTCATCAGCTATTGAATCTAAATAATTATTATATTTTTCTTCTCTTAAATCAGCAAAATTTTCTTGTTGATTTGAAATAGATTTTACAGAATATTCAGAAGCATTATCCTCAATGCCTGATGTTATAAAAGTGAATGAAATCTGATAAACACTTACAAGAGTGAAACAAAAAGCAAAAAACTTTATTAGACCATTATTATGCATAATATTTTATTTATGAGTTCTTTTTTTAAAACGAGCAAATATATGATTTACTTGATGATAAAGCAATTCTAAAAATAAACATCAAAGTAATTTATTAGATTGATTGTACCTACAGAGCTAAATTCATTTTTCTAACAGCTGATGCACTGTCAGCAAATTTTACCATTTCATGATCGTTTAATTTTAAATTTATAATTTTTTCACATCCATTTTTTCCAATAATACATGGAACACCAATACAAATGTCATCTTGGTTATACTCTCCATCCAAAAATACTGAACATGGAATAATTCTCTTTTCATCATTTAAAATTGATTTTACTAAAAAAGCAACTGAAGCACCAGGAGCGTACCAAGCTGATGTACCTAAGAGTTTAGTAAGTGTTGCTCCTCCAACCATCGTACTGGCTGAAACCTTTTCTAATTCTTCTTCAGTAATTAAGTCAGAAATTGGTAAGCCATTATAAGTAGCTAATCTTGTTAATGGAATCATTGTAGTATCTCCATGACCACCTATTACCATTCCATGAATATCATTTGCAGGTCTATCGAGTGCCTGCGAAAGATATGTTTTAAATCTAGAACTGTCTAAAGCACCTCCCATACCTATTACTCTATTTTTAGGTAATCCAGTTGATTTTAGTGCTAGATAAGTCATAGTGTCCATAGGGTTAGAAACAACAACGATAATTGTATTCGGAGAATGTTTTAAAATATTTTCAGAAACTGTTTTTACTATTCCTGCGTTAATTCCAATTAACTCCTCTCTTGTCATTCCAGGTTTTCTAGGAATACCAGATGTAATAACTACAACATCACTATCAGATGTTTTTGAATAATCACCAGTAGTTCCAATTATTTTTGTTCCAAAACCTATAGTTGTTTGAGTTTGCATCATATCTAATGCTTTACCCTCAGCAAAACCTTCTTTGATATCTAAAAGAACAACTTCACTTGCAATAGATTGAGTTGCAATTACTTCTGCACAAGTTGATCCAACATTTCCTGCACCTACAATAGTTACTTTCATTTTATTTAATAATTTTTTATTAGACGTCGATATTAGCGTATGTAGCATTTTTTTCAATGAATTCTCTTCTTGGTGGAACTTCGTCACCCATTAACATTGAAAATACCCTGTCAGCTTCAACTGCGTTATCAATTGTTACCTTTCTAAAAGTTCTAAACTCTGGATTCATTGTAGTGTCCCAAAGCTGAATAGCATTCATTTCTCCTAAACCTTTATATCTCTGAATTGAAACTCCTTGTCCAAAATCATCCATAATCTTATCTCTTTCCTCATCATTCCATGCATATAATTTCTTAGCACCTTTCTTAACAAGATATAATGGAGGTGTAGCGATATAAATATTTCCGTTTTCGATAAGTTCTTTCATATATCTAAAAAAGAAAGTTAAAATCAGTGTTGCAATGTGACTACCGTCAACATCAGCATCACACATAATTACAACCTTATGATACCTTAATTTTTCTAAATTAAGAGCTTTACTGTCATCTTCTGTTCCAATTGTAACTCCAAGATCAGTATATATATTTCTTATTTCCTGGTTTTCAAAAACTTTATGTTGCATGGCTTTTTCAACATTAAGTATCTTACCTCTCAATGGTAAAATAGCTTGAAAATTTCTATCTCTTCCTTGTTTAGCTGTTCCACCTGCAGAGTCTCCCTCAACTAAAAAAACTTCACAAAGTTCTGGATTTTGTTCTGAACAATCTGAAAGTTTCCCAGGCAATCCTCCTCCACTCATTACTGTTTTTCTTTGAACCATTTCACGAGCCTTACTAGCTGCATGTCTAGCTTGAGCGGCAAGAATAACCTTTTGTACAATAATTTTAGCATCCATAGGATTTTCTTCTAAATAGTTCTCAAGCATTTCAGAAACCGCTTGAGACACAGCAGAGTTTACCTCCCTGTTTCCTAATTTAGTTTTAGTTTGACCTTCAAATTGAGGCTCAGCAACCTTAACTGAAACTATGGCTGTAAGACCCTCTCTAAAATCATCACCAGCAACATCAAACTTTAATTTTTCAAGCATTCCAGATGAATCAGCATACTTTTTTAAAGTTGATGTCAAACCTCTTCTAAAACCTGCTAGATGAGTCCCTCCTTCATGAGTATTAATATTATTCACATAAGAATGTAGATTCTCTGAAAATGATGTATTATAAATCATCGCTACTTCAACAGGAATACCATTTTTCTCTCCTTCCATTGAAATAACATCAGATGTTAAAGGCTCTCTGTTTTCATCTAAAAATCTAATAAATTCTTTTAAACCCTCTTCAGATTTAAAAACTTCTTTAACATACTCGCCGTCAACTTTAGTTCGTTTGTCAGTTAAAGAAATAGTAATTCCCTTATTTAAAAAAGATAATTCTCTCATTCTGTTAGCTAAAGTTTCGTAGCTATATTCTTGAGATTCTTTAAAAATTGATTTATCTGGTCTAAATGTAACTTCGGTACCTTTTTTTGATGTGGTACCATCCTGCTTGACTGGAAACAAGGCTTTTCCTTTACTATATTCCTGAATCCAAATTTTTCCCTCTCTAAATACTCTTGCAGTAAGATGATCTGATAATGCATTCACTACAGAAACACCTACGCCGTGTAATCCGCCAGACACTTTGTAAGAATCCTTATCAAACTTACCTCCTGCTCCAATCTTTGTCATTACTACTTCTAAAGCAGAAACACCTTCTTTTTTATGAATACCTACAGGAATTCCTCTACCATTATCATCAACAGAAATTGAATTATCTTCATTTATTGAAACATTAATTTCGTTACAATGGCCAGCCATTGCCTCATCTATAGAATTATCAACAACTTCATAAACTAAGTGATGTAAACCACGCACACCAACATCGCCAATATACATCGATGGTCTCATTCTAACATGCTCCATTCCCTCAAGAGCCTGTATACTATCAGCAGA
>Ga0102816_1000641_pt1 | contig 13496 bp, 16 predicted proteins | sample ColrivemetaGS545_FD_84509 | JGI IMG/M metagenome (GOLD analysis project Ga0102816, IMG submission 84509) | Estuarine microbial communities from the Columbia River estuary - Flood tide non-ETM metaG S.545 | ecosystem: Environmental > Aquatic > Marine > Intertidal zone > Estuary | place: USA...
AGCGGCTAGAACCCGCATTGGGCTTCTTTTTAAGGAGAAAACAAATGGGTAGACCATTAAACAAGAAATATTTTGGTGACGCAGTAGACAGCATCAAAGTAACAAACTATTTCCGCGTTGGCGGAAGTGAACTTGCAGGCGAGGACGATACATATATCGTTAGCCAGCGTTCAACAAACAAATTCCTAGTTGCAGACACATCAGGTGCATGGAGCGAAATCCTAACACTTGTTGACAAAGATGCAGGCGCACTAGCAGCAGGCGAATTCCGCATTGACGGTACAGATGCAGACGGTACAACTTTCAACGTTGCTCGTCTATATAACCGCACATTGCGCCTTGGATCAGCAGATACTACATTTGTTAAAGAGCCATGGTCAGTTGCAGGTGCGTTCCCAGCACTTACAATTACTGGCGTGTCAATTGCGGCACCAGCAGTTGTTACAGTTGCTGACGCAAGCACAGTTGTTAACGGCGATACTGTCACAATCGACGGTATTGTTGGTACAGCAGGTACAGACGGTACAAACGGTCTAAACGGCAACAGCTATGTAGTTGCGGCGGTTACTGGCACAACATTCGAGCTTGTTGGGTCAGACACATCCGGTCTTGTTTACACAAGCGGTGGTACTGTAAGCGGTATCGGTGGCGGCGGGATCGACGTTCAGGCGTCATAAGTTTCACCCCTCTACACTTTAGAGTTAAAGACCCTGTCATTGCTAAATATAGTAAAGGCAGGGTTTTTTAATGACAGACACACCAATCACACAAGCACAATTAGATGCACTTGAAAGTATGGCAGACAAAGTTTTTGCTAAGCTTGGCATAGATATCGAATTTACACGTCACTTTATTGACAGAGTAAACGATGCACGTAACCGCAAACAAATCACAATCCGTGAGCTTGGCGACTTGCTTGCTAAAGAATATAAGCGTTGGGGTGATACGATTGGTAGTATGCCTGTCAGTGCAGAAGCAGTAATGAAAGACCTCAGCACTGCAATCAACATTCCGTTCGTAATGAACAAAACAGGTAAGGAAAAACAGCTAGTGGCTAAAACAGTAATGCGCAAAAAGGACTTCAAAACTCCAGACAAAACCCTTCCAGTTGAAAGTGCAGAAAGCGAACTAGTAGCAACAGATGATCAACACAAAGAACTAGTACAAAAAGAACTAAACAAAACAATCATTGAAATGTTGCCTACATTACCTGATCGTGAGAGATTGGTGATTGCATTGAGATTTGGTATGCATCCAAATTATGATCGCCCGTTAACTTTAAAGAAAATTGCAGAACTATTGAAAGTCACCCCAGAACGGATACGCCAGGTCGAAGCCCGTGCATTTAGAAAGATGAGACACCCTAGCCGCTCTCGTGCCTTACGAAGTTTTCTTAGTGCAAGTGCAGATCAAGACTTGACTGAAAATCCATGGAACCAAGCAGGCCAACAGAAGCCAACTGAAAGCGTAAACGAGGGTGTCTTTACCCTACGTAGCGATGTAAAAAATAGCAGAGTCCTAAAAATGCTGGCGCAAGGTCAAACTGAAATAACACTTGACCTAAACACTGGTTTTGATCAAGATACACATCACCAAATGTATAACTTACAACGCATGGGCTATATTAAATTTAAAAAAATAGGTGAAAACCATAGTAAGATCACATTCAAATTAGAGCGTACAACAAAAGAAGTTAATGAAGATACACACGGTGCTAAAAAAGGTACACAGGTTAAAGGACGTGATGCTACACCAAGCAAGCGCAAGCCTACAACAGGTGGATCAAGCCCACACCCAATGCGCGGTAAGTTAGTTGGTGAAGAAACCGTGAACGAAATTTCCAACAAAAAGACAAAACAATACCTCAAGAAAGCCCGCAAAGATATGGAACGTTCGGCTGGTCAAGCCCAATATGGTAAGAGATTGGCCAAAGACAATCGCGAACATGACCCAAGAACCTCAGAGTATTGGGACGAGTATGGACGCGAACAAGGTAAACGATATGGCAAACGTAACAAAATGGTAAAGCGTTTCCGTAGTAGAGTTGGCGAAGACATGGACCAACCACCTCTGGATGTAAAGACACCAACACCAAGTGCTATTGCTAAAAAGCATGGCGTTGACGTTGGTATGATCCGCAGTGAACTTAAAAAGGGCGTCAAAGTTGAGATGGAACATACACCAGACAAAATGACAGCTATGGAGATTGCACTTGATCACCTTAACGAAATGCCAGATTATTACAGCAAGCTAAACGACATGGAAAGCGGCAACATGAATGAAATGCTCCTTAAAGGTGCATGGGAATGTCAGCAAATTCGTGAAGACTGGCAGGGCATTAAAGCAGGCATGGATCCACGCGAAGCTATATTGAACAAAGCACTTCGTTACTTGGAAAAGATGCACAACGCAAAAGGTGACGAGCAAGACATTGGCGGATATGCTTTTGACATTGCTCGTAGCTTTAACCTTAACGGCATTGCTACAGCTAAAGAGCTAGCAAAGCTATACCGTGAGTGGAAAGGTATCAGCGACGATAGGTATGCTGGATAATGAAACTTAAAGAAGTATTTGACAAGCCTTACCCTTACACATGGCATGAAAAAGGCGGCACTGACGATGATTGGTCTGCAGATGCAGTGTTAGACGATGGTTCACAACTCAGAATCAATTTTTATCCAATGGTCTTAGATGGTAGCAAATACGAGATAAACTTTCAGCGGGCCGCTGCTGGGGACCGGATCCGTCATCGTGATTTTGGTGCAACAGGCGGCGGCGATGAGATCCGTATATTTGGCACTGTGGTTGCAGCTATAAAAGAATGGTACAACTGGCAGAAGAATAATCGTGTGCCACACAAAGATGAACCTTTAAGAGAAATTGAATTTCATGCTGCAAAGGATGAGGCAGTCGCAAAAGGTCGCACTGCATTGTATCACCGCTTTGCAAAGAAATTTGCAGCGGCAGCAGGGATGGATCTATTAGTAGGCGACCTTGGTGACCAAACGACATTTGTATTGAAGAAGTTTAAAAAGAAAAAACGAGTAGAAGAAGACGGCAAGATTGTTAAGGGTGTTAACACCACAGTAGACGTCAAGACTGGCGAAACAAAGCGTCAAGCCGCAAAGTTTGGCAACAAAGTAAACAGCAAGAACGAGCCACCTTTACTGCACAGTAAAGCTAAAAAGAATACCAATCCACATGTACTCAGCAACTTAGGTTTGGCTGAATCAACTATGATAACTGAGCTATTCAATGAAAAATACGATTGGACATGGAAGTTGAATCAAGGCAGTGACCGCACAGCCGTATTTGATACAGAAGATGGCGACTTTGTAAATGCTGATTTTAGAGAACATCGACACGCTGTTAACTTTGATTTTGGTCGTAATGGCTCAGCGAATGTCACAGGAGACGGCGACGCATATAGAATCTTTGCTACAATATTTGATATTATTGCTAACTATCTAGCAGAAGAAAAACCAGACAGATTGACATTTGGTGCCGAAAAGAATCCGCAAGCTGGTGCAAAACAAATGTCCCGCATTAACCTATACAAGCGTATGGTTAACAAATTTGCAGCAAGTGTTGGATATAACGCCAAATTTAATGATCATGGCAAACTGACCAGATTTACACTTACACGTGACGGCTTGGTCGAGTCTAAAAAGAGTGGCGAAACAGCTTACAAGTTACAATTGGTGCGTGATGGTGATGAGGACGTATTGCGCGTACTGTCAAATAAGAGTCCGTCTTGGGTTGAGATAAGAGGTAAGCAAAATTATGAAACTGATGGATACGATCCAAAAGATAAATTGCATAGCTTCCTGAATAAGCTTGACCCTGCTACTGTTTCTGCGCTAATGTCAGGTGACACTAAATTCCTAAATCCAAACAACTCAAGAACTACACCCTCAATCAAACAGGCAAAACATATTATGTCAACCGAAGAAATCAAAAAGCCACACCCTAATGATACATTGGGCGTGAAGCGACATGAGATGCCACAAGTACATGCGCAGCACTATCCTGAACTGTACAAGTATCTGACAGATCACGGTGCAACTATGTCAAAAGGCAATATCTCTGCAACAAAACTCAAAGCTGTTCAAAGTGAATTTAGCGATGAAGGTGTAGAGAAAATGATGCGCAAGGGTGGCGTAACAGGTGATGGTACTAAGAAGCCATTGATTGTTAGCAGCGACAACTATATTATTGATGGTCACCACCGTTGGCTAGCAGCTTATAACCTTAAAGAAGTGGTACCAATTATTAAGGTTAGTTTACCTGTTAAGAAATTGTTAGAATTAGTGCGTGACTTTAGGCACACTACGTACAAAGATATCTACAATGAGGAAGGAAGTCAAAATGAAAAAACGACTAGAACCCGAAGATCTAATAGAAACAGAGGGACCAATGAACGCCGTAGCACTTGATGATGCTTGCGCGTATATGGGTATTCCAGATAGATCAGACCTCACAGTGGACCAAGAGCGCCATTTAAGAGCAAAGAAGAGTAAAATTATCACAGCATCTAAAAAGATGGAGCGTAGGGTTAGCAAATTGTTGACACGTCACGCAAATCGCCTAGAGTAATAAATAGTATTATGCGTATTACAGACATCATAGCAGAAACTACTTCCGGATCCATTGCAGGTGTTGCAATGGGACTAGGTGGTGGCGATCCTGCGGCAAGCATTTATGCTAACAAGCCGAAGAAGAAAAAGAAAAGCACGATGATCAAACGCGCCCCAATGGAGAACAAAAAAGATGGCTAAAGCACCTACATATAACAAGGCGGCTGTTGATAAGCAGTTAACAAAGAATGGCGTCGTGAAGCCAAAAGTAAAAGCAAACACACACAAACTGCTTAAAGGTCATCAAAAGACTGATGAAAGTCGTGTTGATGAGATCTCAAGTGACATGGCTAGCCGTTACAAGAAAAATGCCAAAATGGACAGAGAATTCAATGACGACGATCTTGATCGCGCAGTAAGAAAAAGCCGCTACGGATCAGATGATGATGCAAAAGCAGCAAGTGCAGATATGACACGTTTACAGCGTAGAAACTCCAAGCGCACAGCAGGCATCAACCGCGCAAACAAGCGCATTGGTGAAGAGGATCTAGCTGAGATTTCAAAAGACACTGCAAGAAGATATAGAAATAAAGCAGGCGATGATTTAAAACATCTACCGCGTTCTGCACAAGATTATGATAGTGCAGCAGACAGAGAGGAACGACGCGGTCGTTCCTCTTATGATACAAGATACCAAGGAGGACCGTCTCTCCAGTCAGATGATGACCGCGACGACGCAGATACAAACGCAACACGTTTAAGAGCCAAAGCCCGTGGTGCAGAGCGTAAAATGAGCAATCGTGCCAAAGGTATTTCCAGAGCAAGCAAGCGCATTTATGACTCTAAAGACGAGAATCTAGCTGAATACAAGCCAGGGGTCACAGTGCTGACCCGTAGCATCAGTTTTAACGACTTTGAGGGATTCAAAGGAGATGAAGATTATGCTACTGTCAAGAAAATCCGTTGGCCGTATGGAATCGATGTCAAGTTTAATGATCGCAACCAAGAAGTAACATTTAAGACAGCAAAGATGAAAACTGTTGCCAAGATCCTTGACAAGCATATTGACTTTGACTCAAATTCAGCAGCTGACATTTTAGATCTTCCAGGCGCACTACTAGCCTCAAAGAATATGGGCGAAGGCAGCTTCTACGGACAAGACAAAATGGTCGCTAAAATGAAGAGTGACGAAAAGAAAAAAGGATTAGTAACAATGCGCAAGACTGATAGTAAGAGCACAAGCGGCGTTACCGTCCCACGAAACATGGTAGACGAATATAAAGCTAAAGGCTACAAAGTAGTAGAATCAGCAGAGAAGTCAACCACAATGGATACCTTTAAGGTAACATACCAAACAACAAAAGGAACTACCACTGTAAAAATTAAAGCACGTGATAAAAACGAAGCTAAAGCAAAAGCACGTGGACGTTCTAACTACAAAGGCAACGCAACTGCAAGCCTAGTAGAAAGCAATCAGATTAACGAAGGTGTCCTTGACGATATGGACGACGATGGCTTCATGGCAAAGCGTCAGCTATATGACCTTGCTAAGTACAGCGTTGAACTACACCGCATGATCCAAGACACAGATAACTTAGAGCCTTGGATCCAAGCTAAGATCACAAAAGCGGCAGACTATATTGACACAGTCAAGCACTATATGGAATACCAAGGTGTTCGTGATGGTGAAGACATGGCTGGCGAAGTAGGCATGGATGACATTGCTGATGTAGACGCAACACTAGACACAATGGGCCCAGAAGCGCCGATGGAAGAAGTTATGGAATTTGAAGATGAAGGTGAGCGCCTAGATGGTTACGATGTATTACGTATGGCAGCAACTCGCCGTATTATCAGCAAAGACCAATTTGACAACCCAAGTCCAGAAATAGAAGAGATTGCACATTGGGTAGCTGATAGACACTTCTCAGATGCGTTTGAAATTGGCAGCAGTGATATTTCAATTGCAATGAAGGACTTTTGTGGCGACATGGAAGCAAACGGACAGTATTGCGGTGGCGATAACGCGCACCTTTATGAGTCAGCAAACAAAGCGCAGGCCATCTATAAAAGGATGATTGGCGGACTAAAGGGAAAGAAGTAACATGAAAATTAGGGACGTAAAAGAAGGCTACACAGTATTGCCGCCAATGAACCGTGACCGCTATCAAGAGCGTCCCGGACTTGAAGGACCTTTTCCAACTCGCAGTGGAAAGGTTGTTTATTACGACCCTAAGGAAGGTGAATATTACGACCCTGATAGTGACATGTATCTTACATATGACGAGTGGAAAGCACTTGACAACGAAGGTAGTGAGCCAGCTCGTGAAGCCCGTGAAGTTGTAACAAAAGACATGGGCATGATCTCTAAGAAAAACTTCAAGCGTCGTCCAACTGACGAAGCAGGACCTACACGTCTTAAGCCTAATGCAAGCGCCCGTGCTTACACTGATCAAATGGATACAGCACATGGTCAGATTTATGGCGGTACCCAAAAGCCACCTGCAAGTTTGATGAAAGCATTACGCGATGAAGAAGCAGAGCGCCGTAAGCAGAAAACTCAAGAAGCTACTATGGGATCAGGTACAACTTATCTAGTCGTACCGCGCACAAATGGAAGTGTTGACTTAACACAGTGGTCTATTGTAAACTGGGGCGGAAACGAACCACTCAACCTACGCAAGGTGCTAACACAGCACACTAAAGGCCTAGGCTGGGAACATTATGATGTGTTTACACAATGGAACGGCGACATTGACGTTGCTATTGCAGACGCTAAAAAGCAGGCTGATCGTTACGAAAGCCGCAAAAAAGAATTCCCTGCACAGTATTGGGATAACAAAAAAGCAGCTGAGAAGCTAAAGGACGCTAAAGAACTTATGGCTGATAGTGATGAAGCTGGTGGCGAAATTGAAGAAGCACGTGACCCAGTATTTGCTATTAACAAATTCCTAAACGATAAGACAGCTAAAGAAGAGCAACGTGCTCGTCATGGCGAGCGTCTCCGCAAAGAACGTGATGCACGTCTTGCACAGGATGAGCAGCCACTTGAAGAAGAAACTGACTCTATTGCGCCTGGTGATTATGTCGCAGTTCGCAGCGAATGGGAAAGAAAGTTTTCAAAGCATGATTTCAATAAAGTTCTTCGTACAGGTTTTGACAAAGTAGAAGTAGAATACAGAACGCCAGAAGGCAAACGCGGCGTCAAAGTTGTATCAATAGATAATGTCAAAAAACTTGATGGGAAACCGTTAGCGCCCCTTGAAGAAGAAACAGGTGGCCGTAAGATTGATTTGGGTAACGAATACAGAGTTTACGCTGAGATTGCACAAGATCCTAGGAGTGGCGAATATGTGGTTACCTGGAAGTACAAAGAAGATGATGAACGTCATTCTGCATTGCAGATTAAAGGCTTTAAGCAAGCTGTTGCATTGGCTAAAAAATGGATTCCAAGTAAGTCTGAAGATTTCAGGACACCATTTCGCAAAAATAAGCCACTTGAAGAAGCAGTAGAAAAGATTGCTTGCTTAGAGTGTGATGCAGTTTCTACACGCAAAGCATGGCAGAAGAATCACGGCTCTTGCCCTAAGTGTAACAACTCAACACGTGGCGTTGCTGAGGATAAGAAGGTTGGTGACACAATCAAGTCACGCAACATTAAATCAAAGCGTTCAAGAAGTGAAAAAGTTCGCAGTGTTTCAAAAGATCAACACGGACAAAACAAATATGAACTAGATAGTGGGCGTATAGTATATGACCAAGACATTGAAGAAGCACACGGCACATCTGACGCATATTTATACTGGTCTAGAATCATTAGAAATCCTAAGTATGCAGATATGCTAGACGACATAAGCGCCAACATTAAATACAATGAGGTATTAACTCATAATGAAAAGTCAGATTTGCAATCAGCAATTGCACGGGCGCAGCAAGGCCCAACAGTTGGCGAAGCTTCATATAGTGACTCCGGTTATAGAAACATGCACAAGGCAGATCGCAAAGCATCAAAGCAAGTTGACAAAGACCGTGAAAAGCAGTTAGCAGCACAAAAGAAATCAACCCCAGTAAAAGAGGTATCAGCAGAGAAATTAAAGAAATACAAAAAGGCTGCACAGAACGATTTAGACGGCCTAGAAGATGAACTTGATTTCATGGGCGACGATGACGAATTGATCCCACGTCGTAGAAAAGGGATTGCAACTGCTAACAAAAAACTACGTAGGAAAGCTGTAGACAGTGATCGTGAAGCACGTCTGCAATCACAGAAAGAATCAACTCCAGTAAAAGAGGCAATGCCAAACATGGGCAAAAAAGTTATTATCGGACAAAAAGGCAAAAAAGTAGGCGAGTTTACTGTGCCTGCTAATGCACGTATGCATCACATTGACCAAGAGTTGCGCCAAGTAAAAGGACTTAGCTTAGGTGAATTTGAGCGTACACAAGTTGCACGTGACTTAGCAGCAGGCAAGGTAGCAAAAGCTGGCACATTTGCATTCAAAGTAGCGGACAACCGTCCAAAAGAGATGGAAAGCGTAAAAGAAAATACAGCACAATTTACAGTTGGCGACAAAGTAATTGCCCTTAAAGGACCACATAAAGGCGACGTACACGAAGTGATTCATTGCTTTGATGACGGATCTTGCAATATTAAGCCATTAACGCACCGTGTCAAGTATCGTATGGGCGCAGCCAAAGCTATGCCAGCAGACATAAAGCCAGCGGACAACCGTCCAAAAGAGATGGAAAGCGTACCAGAAGTTACTTGGGGCACAGGATACAATCCAGATAAAGCGGCGGCGAAGAAAGCCCGTGCAACGTCAGAATTCGAGATTGAGTTTGCACAATCAGCCAAGCTACGCAACGAACTAAAAAAGATGGGTGCTGAACTAAAAGGCAACGCATATTATGTTGATGGCAAGGCTGTTGCATTTGCTATTTCAGACGTTTCACCTGATGGTGGGCGGTGGCACAAGATTGTAATGAACGATTAATGAGACTAATTGAGATCAAAGAAAAGGTCCGTGGCAGTAACATGTCAAAAAAGATCTTTCAAGAGATCTGGGCGCAGGAAGTCGACACTGTAAGTGGCGATAGCCCTGACGCTAAACAGAAGCTTGCGGATGAAATGCAACGAGCAAAAGAAAATAAAAATATGTATCGCGTCCCTCTCAGTCGTGAGAGCAAGCAATACCTTATGGACCAAGCTGTTCCAAATATGATTGACATTGCCAAAGACAATCAAGATAATCGTTTAGTTCGTTCATTACAGCAATTCCAAGCGCGTATGCACGCCAAGTTAGTCGGAATCAGAAACTAATGTTAATTGAAGACATCATCATGGAAGCTAACCCAGCACAAAGCGGATACAAGAAAATAGCATTGATGCCCGGAAGGTTCCAACCTCCTCATATCGGTCACCTAAAAGCATGGCAATATCTGCGTGGCAAGTATGACGATGCCTACATTGTTACGAGCGACAAGACTGAGCCTGGACGTAGCCCGTTTAACTTTCAAGAGAAGAAATCCTTGTTCATACACGCCGGTGTACCAAGTGACCACATTATACAGGTGAAGAACCCATACCAAGCAACAGAAATTGTTAGCCAGTTTGATGCCAACAACACGGTTGTAATATTTGGTGTAAGCGAAAAGGACATGTCAGAAGACCCTCGCTTTGGCTTTAAGCCTAAGAAAGATGGAAGCCCGGGCTTCCTACAGCCTTTCAAACAAAATCAAGCCAATCTACAGCCAGTCAGTAAACATGCGTATGTTGCAACTGTCCCTACATTCAAGTTCAATGTTGGCGGCGCTCCTATGCGCAGCGCTACTGAATTCCGCAGAGACTTTGCACAAGCAGACGACAGTAAGCAAGCGCAAATGATTACGGACCTATATGGAAAATATAGTGACAAAGTTCATGCACTGATGCGGGACAAAATAGTCTAACAATAATAAATACTACTATAATGATAGGAGAAATATCAATATGGTAGTTATTAAGAACCACCGCCTAGAAGGCTCACCTTATGTTGCATCCCCAAATAAGGGCGGTAAGATTAAACCAATCTTTATCGTACAACATTACACAGCTGGTTACACAGCAGAATCAGCAATCAATACACTTACACGCAAAGGCAGCGGAGTAAGTGCTCACGTCACAGTAGATCTTGACGGCACAATTACACAACACGTCCCATTCAATGTCAAAGCATGGCATGCTGGTCCGTCCAAATGGATGGGTTATAATGGCTTAAACAACTATTCAATTGGAATTGAGATTGTTAACATTGGTTGGCTTCGTCAACTAGGTAATGGAAAGTATCAGGACGCATACGGAAATACACGTGATGAAGCGTACTTTCCTAATGGTCTAGTTCTTGCGCCAAATGCACGGGCTGGTAGTGGTACATTCGCATGGCCACGATATACAGCAGAACAGCTTCATGCAGTAGATCAATTGACAGAGGCATTGTGTGGCAAGTACGATATTAAAGACATTGTAAGCCATGAGGAAATTGACACCCGTGGTTGGAAAACTGATCCAGGTCCTGCTTTCCCAATGAAACTAGTCCAGCGCCACCTCAAGAGTGATCGCAGTGACGATTCAGAGCTTTGGGAAGTTACGGCTAGTAGCCTTAATGTTCGCACCGGCCCAGGATCAAACTACGGCACAAGGTCCGCGCTTACAAGAGGACATAAAGTAGAAGTAATTGCTCGCAGTGGTGATTGGGTGCAAATTAACGATGACGGATGGGTACACGGTGGCTACCTACGTAAAGCTTGACAAGCCAAGCGGCATATGCTAGACAATGGATATGCCGCTTGAACCACAAACACTTTCTGACTTAGAGTACTGTTATGAATATTTTCATGACGGTTCTGTTCGTCATGAGTGGTATTGGAAAAGTCAATTACACAGCGTTGAAGATCATGCAGCCGTCATTATTGAACCTGAACAAGAACAAATGTGGTATACTCATGGCATGCGTCATCGTCCTACACATCTAGGACCTGCTTGGATCAAACCACAAACCAAAACAGAAGTATACTATAAATTTGGATACATACACAGGGCAGATGGTCCTGCAATGATTACTGCTACAGACAAAAAATGGTACAAAGACGGCCGTTTGCACAGGGCAGATGGTCCTGCAGTTATACGTGATCGAGCACCTGGTAGACCCCTTGAATGGCACTGGTACGGCATAGCCTGCAAGGATTTTGACCACTGGTCGAGCGTAGCAGCAATTTCAGATGAAGAAAAAGTGATGTTAAAGTTAACGTATGGCTAAAAAGTGCTTGACAACCAAGACGCTTTACTGTATAAAGTATATGTAAGCAACGGAGAAACATCATGCCAAGCAACAAAATGCAAGAAAAAGTTGAACTAGTGCTAGCGCAGTATCAACAAGGCATTGACAATTTCAATACAGGTTGGGACGTTTTGCGGTATGCAAAGCAAGACCTGATCAATATTAACAGCCCGGAATTTGATGCTGATTATGCTGCATGGATGCCCGGCAATCCTGACCATGTAACGCTGCGGTTGGCTAAAGCTGGTAAGCTTAGCTACCAAACCCCAAATGAACAGAACGAGGAATAAAAAATGAAGATGCCAACAACACTAGACATTCGTAAAGCCTGCCGCGCTGCTACTCCGCTAGTAGCAGGTGTCCAGACTTATACAGATAAGCTGGCAGGGAATTATTCCCGCGTTGCATACCTTATGTATTCTTGCTCAGAAACAGATGTTGACGCAATTGCAATTGTTGCAAACTCAATCCTCATTGAGGGCGGTTTTGAGCCAGTTGTTGCTTCGATCCGCAGCTATGCCTGTTATGGCAGCAGCTACATGAAGCTGGTTGGACGTGGTGTACGCGCATGAAAATTCGTATCAAAAGCAAAGACAACTTTTACAATGGGCGCGAGGCTGAAGTCCTCCGTACAACCATTGTTTGTGATGTTGAAGTAAATTGGGTCCGTATTATGACAAGCGGTGGCGGCTCGATTGAGACTGCAATCCGCAAAGAAAACTGTGAAGAGGTAGAATAATGTCTGGATGGAAAAATATTGCGACTGCGCCAAAAACTGGTGATGCATTTTTGATCACAACTGCTGGCCCACAAGTTGACATCTGTTACTGGGATGAAGAACGTCATAACTTCTATGATTATTTTCACAAGCAAGTAATCCACCACAAATGGCCCTTTATGGTTGCTTGGTGCGAACTGCCTGAAGCTGCTGATGTTTATGCGTTCATGCCAGAAGGAGAGGAAGCGTGATGAAAACACTGAAGGCTCATGGACCCTTAATTTGGACAGTCGCTATTATTGGTGGAATTGTCTGGGCGTTGTTTGACGCCAAGGCAAATGATCAAGCAAAAATTGAGAGATTGGCTGTAGAAACCAAACAAGAGGATCGTCAGCTACAACAACATGTTGACGAGATGAACGGAATGCTGTTTTACAAAGATCAAACGACCGGATACTGTTTTGCATCAACAGGCGGCTACCGATTCAGAACAATGGCATATGTGCCATGTACAGCACTAGATAATCCTATCCCATTTTGGAGTAAGTAAATGAAAATATTTGTATTAGAACGTAATTATGCCTGGGAAGGAACAGAAAACCTAGGTGTTTTTTCTTCCTATGAAAAAGCGGCGGCGGCTACTGATCAACCTATTAGAACTGACCCCTATGAATTTGGAGAAGATTTCCTATTCATTACAGAATGGGACGTAGATAATGACTAAAGAACTTGAACTTATTAACCCTCGCCAATGGCCGTTCAACTCTGAAGTAACCCTTACGGCGCAAGAAAATATGGATGGCGACTATCCAGACGGCTACATTGACTTAATTGTGGATGATGGCGACGACTGTGTTCTGATCATAATCAACAAAGATCAAGCTA
>Ga0102816_1000643_pt1 | contig 13474 bp, 12 predicted proteins | sample ColrivemetaGS545_FD_84509 | JGI IMG/M metagenome (GOLD analysis project Ga0102816, IMG submission 84509) | Estuarine microbial communities from the Columbia River estuary - Flood tide non-ETM metaG S.545 | ecosystem: Environmental > Aquatic > Marine > Intertidal zone > Estuary | place: USA...
ATTTGGTAACCAAAATAACAACAAATATTGGTATTACAGCACGTCTTGTTTGGTTGATAATTGTTGTGTTATTGACAAACCATGGATTAGATGTTAATTTGGTTATTTTTTTATACGCTTGCCTATTTGTTCTACGTGGTGGTGTTTATTTAGTTTTAAGCTACTTAAAATTTGTAAAAGGGAATAAGGAACCTGCTAAGATTAATCTAAAGGCAGTCTTAATGATGAGTATGCCATTCCTGTTGATGCGAGTTGTAAGTGCTCTTGGTGAGCATGTCCCAATATTGTTACTTAAAGGGTTTAGTGGCGCTGCTGAGGTGGGTTATTATGCTGTAGGAAATAGATTTGTTATGCCGATAATTATGGCTATTACAACAGGAATGAAAGCCGTATTTCCATTTATGTCAAGATTATATAAAGAAAACATAGATGAATTTAATATAAAATCAGTTCAAGGATTCACTTTTATATTTGCATTTGGTTCAATTACTGCAGCAACACTTACTATTACCAGCCATATCTGGCTCCCTCTGTTATTTGGAGATGAATATAGACAAGCTGCAAGAGCATTTAATTATCAAGCATGGATAGGGGTATTACTATCTTTTGATCTTTTATTAGCTACAATGTTGACATCTAGTTATAGGCAAAATATGTTAGCTTTTATTACTATAATTGATGTGTTAATTTTATTGCCATTTTTATATGTTGGGAGCAATTATGGAGCCGATGGTATGGCAAGTGCAAAATTATTCGGAGCGATTTTGGTCTTTATTTTCCATGTATTTTTCATTATTGTCAAAATGCAATTAAATCTAAGGACAAAAGAATTTGTTTCTTCAGTTATCTTTTTTATTATTTTAATGATCACATCTATTTTTATCAATGATTTTTTAATAAAATTTTCAGTTCTCATTGTTTCATTAACTATATACTTAATGGTGATTAAAAGCTATTTTATTGATGTTTTTAAAGCGATCATAAAAATATCAACCAAATAAGCATTTTAGCCCATGATTAATATATCTATTATTTTACCTGTTTTTAATGCGGATAACTTTTTACTCCAAAGTTTAGATTCAATTTTTAATCAGCAGACATCTGCATCTATTGAAGTAATAGCAATTGATGATGCATCTAGTGATGATAGTTGGCTAATTCTCGAAGATTATATTAGCAGGGAGCCAAGAGTAAAAGTAATAAAACATGAAACTAATCAGGGTCCTGCTGTGGCTCGTGCAAATGGCATGAAATTGGCCAGAGGCCATTATATCATGCACGTAGATGCGGACGACTATTTGGTTGATGGTGCCATTGAAAAATTACATAGCAAGTCTATTGAGTTTGATGTAGATGTAATTATTTATAATTATTTGTTGAAAGATAGTGTCAATAATGAATTTAAAGGCTATAACATCGAGAAAGAATTAGTTACTTCTAATAAGCATGATGTGAAAATGTTTTTTTATAATAATTCAGCAACAAAATTAGTTAAGAGAGATTTAGTTTTGGATATGATTGTAGGTAATGAAAAATTTACTGCAACATCTGAAGATTTATTATATTGTACAGAGATATTTATAAGGGCCAAAACATTTTATTTATGCGCAGATGTTTTGTACATAGCGCGTCTTCATGACGCGTCATATACCGCAATTTCTTGGGATTCAGAATTGGTTTTAAAGAATCGAGTAGCAACATTAATTGCATTAAATCAAATCATTTTAAACAATCATTATGATGTGTTAGTTGTCGATAATGTTTTGTCGAAAATAGAAAGAACAATTTTAGAGTATTCTTTTGTTTATAAATTTACGGTCTTTAAAAAAGCACGTGAATTTAACGATTTGAAAGGTGCTCTGCGATTATTTAAGAAGTTTAAGCAGATAAGACTTAGAAGTATTGAGTTATCTTTAAATAGTAGGTTTTTTTCATGTTATAATGTTATAAAATATACAGGGTTTAAAAATATGTTCCATTTCGTCAAAGTCATAATAGTGGTTTATTTAAGACGATTTCGCAGATAGAGATAGGGTGTAAACACATTGCATTTCAATAAAAGTAAATTAATGGCTACACATACTAAAAGAGATAATAGTAATTTAAGGGTAATGCAAAGACATGCATTAAGTCTCTATTTTTTTTCAATTCATTTTGAGTCTTGGGACCCCTTAAATACGGGGATTGATTTTCTAAACACGAAAATCACTATCGTATTTTATATCGCGGTTATGAGTGTTGGACTGAAAGGTTTAAAGAGTCTTAAGCCATTTAAATTATTCCTGTTGCCAATTATATTTCTTTTTATTATTCAGACTGTGTCAGGATATATTTACCAGCGTCCTGGTCATACAGACTATTTTTCGATTGTTTTCTTTTTAAACATGATAGTTTTCTTATTAATGTTAATTCACCAGCAAAGAGATAGCAGAGCTTTAGTTCAGGCGTTAAACTTTTATGTTTCTGGGGGTTTGATAATGGTGTGTTTTTTTTTATTAGGTATAGAAACTGATTATTCATTCCAAGGACGGGCTTCCATATTTGGCTCAAATGCAAACGCGGTAGGAATTAATTTGTCAATAGTGGGTTTATTAATGGCGTTAAGGTTATTCGTTGATAAAAAAATCTCTTTCAATCTTAAATTAATATACTTAAGTTTTGCACCACTAATCCTGTTCTTCATAGCAAGTACTGGGTCTAGATCAAGTTTTATTAGTTTTTTTAGCGGATTACTTGTTTTAATAATTTTTAAAAAAGAAAAACCTATTAGGAAAGTGACATCATTAATTATAGGTTTTTTTATCTCTTTCCTAATTTCGCTTTATTTTTTAAATAATAAAATAATTGGTTCTAGACTCGGGCGTGCAATCGATGAAGGAGATTTATCTGGCAGGGATGAGTTATGGGTTACTATATCGGAACTGGCGAACATTAATGCGTTATGGGGAATTGGGCATACTGGTTATTCATTTGAAACAATATACCTATATGGTCAATACACTTCTGCCCATAACGTTTTTGTGGAAACACTAATTACTGGGGGTGTATTTAGTTTAGTGCTTATAATAATTTTCTTTTGGAAAATAATTATAAGGGCATTTTCAAATTATAAAGTGATTGATAATGTAAGCAGTTTAGTTTTTCTAATGCCGATAACGGTAACTGTAGTAGTCGCCCACCCATTTGGCACTAAGATCGTATGGGCTTTGTTTGTGATGATAATAACTTCTCAATATCAAAGTAATATGGTTCGAACAAAAAGAATAAAAAATGAGAACAGACAAAATTAAATATTTTTAAAGATGCCTTTTAAAAGGCATGAACTTGGAGGGTTGATAACTTTATCAATTTCAAAATACATGCCCATATAGTTTGTCTTATGAAAAAAACAGTAATTATTTTTAAGCATCTATAAATTCTGAAAATAACGAGTCTTAATATTGAAAGCATGAAATTAGTGACAAGAGCATATTTGTATTATTTGAAAAGAACCAATTCTATCAAATGGGCGAAGAAATTAGGGGTAAAGGTTGGTGAAAATTGTAGGTTAATCTGTGTAACCTTTAGCACGGAACCTTATTTGGTAGAAATAGGCAATCATGTATCAGCAACTCATACCCATTTCGAAACCCATGACGGCGGAGTTTGGGTATTTCGAAATAAACATCCTAAATGGGATGTTATAAAAAAAATTAGGGTGGGTGATAATGTTTTTATTGGAACAGGCTCTATTATTTTACCTGGTGTTTCTATCGGAGACAACGTAATCGTGGGTGCACATTCTGTTGTAACGTCAGATTTAGAATCAAATAATATTTATGCAGGTGTTCCTGCTAGAAAGATAAAGACTATCCAAGATTATTATGATAAAATCAAAAATAATATTTATGAGACAAAAAATCTCAATAGTATTGAAAAAAAAGCGTTTTTATTAAATAAGCTTGAATCTAATAAGTAAGATGCAATTTCAACCATAAAACTCATTCTTAATTGTTGATAAAAATATATCTGTATTAATCTGTCTCATTTATAGTTTGGAAATGCAGAGCTTCTAACCGTCAACCTAAAAAATATGCTGATATAAGGAAATAAGAAAATAATGAAAAAAAAAGTTAAAATATGTTTTATTTTATCACACCTTCCTCAAGGTGGTGCAGAAAGGCAGACAATAAACTTATTGAAATATTTATGTGAAATTGACGTCGAAATAACACTCTTATTATACAATAAAAAGAAAGTGTTTTATGAAGAAATTTATTCACTTCCAATAAATATAGTTGAAAATGAAAAGCAATACAAAAATAAAATTGTAAAAACTATTTCGAATTTCTTCTTTTTAAAGAAATATTTAGCTGGTAGTCGTTATGATATACTACATACTTTATTGTTTCACAATGGATTATGGGTGCGGTTGGCTTCTTCCAAATATTATAGTGGAAAAATTGTATACTCTGTTAGAAATAGCCTTAAAGATGCTGATCCTTTATATTTACATTTTGAGAAAACATGGATTAGAAAAAATATATACGTTGTTACGAATAGTTTAAAAAGTAAATCAGAGTACCTAAATTTAGTGGGAACAGAATTCTCTTCGAGAGTGACTAATATCTATAATGGGTTCAGTATGGAGCAATTTAAGTGCGAGTATAAACCCGATCTACATAGAGAAATAGTAATTGGTACCGTCGGGAGACAAACCTCTCAGAAAAATCAAATTCAAATATTGCAAGCTGTTAATAGTTTAAAAAAAGAATATTCAATTCACTTTACTTTAATCGGTGATCAAAGTTTTGAGAAATCAAATGAGCTTAGGAATTATGTTGATAAACATAATCTCAATGCCATTGTAACTTTGATGAATTCACAGAAAAATATTGAAAAGTACTATAACAAATTTAATATTTTTGTGCTTTCTTCTTTTTATGAAGGATGCCCTAACGTACTTTTTGAAGCGATGTTGTCAAAGTGTTTTTGTATAGTCTCTGAAGGGGCAAATTCTGATCAGTTTATTGAAGATGGTATTAATGGACTGGTTTATGATGGATCAAATCAAATGCTTGAAGATAAATTAAAGTTTGCTATACAGTTAATGGTTGCGGATAGAACTGATGAAATAATAAATAACGGACATCAATATGTACTTGACAATTTTTCTATGAATAAGATGGTCAAGAGCTATGTGAAATTATACGAGAACATTTTAGAAGATAATGGTGGCTAATAAAACAAAAGAGGTATTCTTTTTAAAGGATAGTGAGATAAATGAGTGGCTAACGCAAGGTTTTGCACAAAGAGAATTTGCAATAAATTTTATGGGTATAAACAATTCATCTCAATTGCTTATGAAAGGAAGGCTACTGAGAATCGCAATTTTGCATTTTAAATATATAAAATTAGCATTCAACAGTCTTTGGAAGAGTAAAAATGAAGATATAATTATTTGTTTTTTAGATGTTTTGGGTCTCTATGTTTTTCTATTGTCAAAGGTTTTATTTAAAAAAAGGGATATCATTGTGATTAATATTATGTTCAATGATAATGATAGTATCATAACAAGAATAAAACTTTTTTTATATAAATGGATGTTAAAAAGTAAATTTGTATATCCGACTGTAACTTCTGTTGCTTTAAGAGACACTTATCGGAAAATATTTAATTTGCCAGAAAAGTACTTTTACTTACTGCATGACAGCTATGGTAAACTGGAAAAGTACAAGAAGCCATATTCAAGTGGAGATAATTATGTTTTTTGTGGAGGAACAAATGGTAGAGATTGGAACACCTTGGTGAAAATTGCGTCTTTATTACCGGAAATAAGATTCGTCATAGTAGGACCGCAACAAAAAACGTTAGGAGTTAAGTATCCAGCAAATATTGATTATTATTATAATATATCACTTGATAGATTTCAGGACCTAATTAAGAATTGTTCTTTACTAGCACTGCCGCTTAATACTATTGCTCCTGCAGGGCTTATAGTTTTGTTTACAGCTGGCTTATTATCTAAACCAGTTATAACAACGGATAATGTAGCCATGAACGAATACATTACCTCTGGGGAAAATGGCATATTGGTAGAAATGGGTGATTTTGAAGAATTTGCTACTCAGGCTCAACGATTGCTTTATGATACAAAGTTACAGCAAGTATTTGGCGAGAAACTTTTTACGAAGATTGAAAGTATTGGATCCCCAATGGCTTTTGTTGATAGGGTTATTGACATTACTAATGAGCTAAAATAATTTTAGAAAAAATGAAAATTTTACAAATTAATAATTGTCATTATAATAGAGGTGGTGCAGATATTGTTTATCTGAATACTGGAAAATTATTAGAAGATAACGGTAACGAAGTTTTTTATTTTTCAATAAAAAATGAATTAAACATAAAAACCAATTTTCAAAAATATTTTGTTAGAGGTGTTGATTTTTTGAATACATCATTTTTTAAAAAAATACTTTACTCTTATAGGTTTTTTTATTCTAAAGAATCAAAACAAAACTTAAATAAATTAATTGAAGATTTCAAGCCTCAAATCGCACATATTCATTTGTATAAAGGGGGTTTAACACCATCCATTCTCGGTGTTTTAAAAAAGAATAATATACCTGTTTTAGTAACACTTCATGATTATGGGTTTTTAGATCCACATAATTTGTTGTTAGATGGAAATCTTAATGTTTCTGAAAAGTGTATTACGGGCTCATCATTTAATTGTGTTAAAGATAAATCAAATAGAAATAGCTATCTGTTGAGTTTAGTAAGTACTTTAGAATATATATATCACAGTAAAATCTTCCCTTTTGATAAATATTTTAACACTATTGTTGCCGTAAGCAAGTTTTCTCAGGATTTACATTTAAAATCAGATAAGTTTAATTGGTCTATAGATCATTTATATAATTTTAGTCCATTATTAAATAGTCATGAAGAAATTATTAAACAAGAGCCTAATTATTTATTATACTTTGGTCGCTTGTCAAAAGAAAAAGGAATTAAAACACTGATTAATGCAGTTGAAAAATTAGATGTTAAAATAGATTTAAAGATTGTTGGCACTGGCGTTCTAGAAATTGAACTTAAGAAATATATTCATGACAACAACCTTACAAATATTAAATTACTTGGTTTCAAAAAAGGAAATGAGTTACATAAATTAATCAGAGAATCGAAATTTGTTATAGTACCTTCACAATGGTATGAAAATAATCCTATGACAATAATTGAATCATATTGTTTTGGTGTTCCTGTAATAGGAAGTAGAATAGGAGGAATTCCTGAAATAATTGATGAAGGTAAAACTGGTTTTACTTATGAAATGGGAAATATTGATGATTTAGTTTTGGCGTTAACCAAAGGGAATAATCTATCTGAAGAAGAATATATCATACTTAAAAATAATGCTAGAGTCTTTGCAGAAGAAAACTTTTCACCAAACTTGCACTATAATAAGTTAATGAATTTATACAAAAAGACTATTGAAAAAACAAGATTTAAGGATGGCCAAAAATAATTTTGCAATTCGCCTATTTATAGCAACAATATTTAGAAAATTTAGAGTTTTTAAATACAGGTTAAAAGGGTATGATATTCCTTATTCAGCAATAATCGAAGGCTCTGTTCTATTAGATAAATTATATCCTAGAGGCATACACATCGGAGAAAACACCTTAGTTGCAGGAGGTGCAACTATTTTAAGTCACGATCATTGTAAACGTGTTGGTAATAATCAACCATTTCTTGTAGATACTTTTATTGGAAAGAATTGTTTTATTGCCGTTGGTGCAATTATTTTACCTGGTGTAAAAATTGGCGATGAAGTTATTGTAGGCGCTGGAGCTGTTGTAACAAAAGATGTACCATCTAACACTGTAGTTGTAGGAAATCCAGCAAAGATAATAAGAGAAAACATAAAAATGAATACCTTTGCAGCTCTTGAAAATTGGACTGAAAAGAAAGGCTGGATTGAATAATTAAACAATTAAATATTAATATGAAAAAAAGAATTTATATCGCAGGATGCGGAGGTATGTTAGGAGAAGCATTTTACGCACAATTTAAAGAAGAATATGATATTAAATGTACAGATAAAGATGTAAATGAAGATTGGTTGTCATTTCTTGACTTTAGAGAACGAGAAGCCTACATTAAAGATGTGGAGGATTTTAATCCAGACTACTTATTTCACCTAGGGGCTTACACAGATCTTGAATTTTGTGAAGAAAACAAAGATGACACCTATGCTACAAACACCTTATCTGTAGAAAATGCAGTTTTTATAGCCAATAAATTAAACATCCCATTACTATATATTAGTACTGCAGGGATTTTTGACGGGAAACAAGACTTGTATGATGACTGGGATATGCCAAACCCGTTAGGTGTTTATGCACGTTCTAAGTACATGGGTGAGCGTTTTGTTTGCGAGAACGCAAATCGTTTTGTGATTTGTAGAGCTGGTTGGATGATGGGTGCAGGGCCTAAAAAGGACAAGAAGTTTATTCAAAAATTAATGAAGCAACTAAAAGACGGTAATAAAGAACTTTTCATTGTAAATGATAAAGATGGTACTCCTACATACACTCATGATTTTGCTTCAACTGTAAAAGAATTAATTCAAAAAGAATATTGGGGTCTTTACAACTGTGTTTGTGGTGGTGAAACCAGTAGATTAGAGGTTGCCCAAGAATTGGTTAGGTTATTAGGAAAAGAAGATGAAATTAAAATAACATCTGTAAGTTCTGATCATTTTAAGGATGTATATTACGCAGAACGACCTCCATCTGAAAGATTAATAACAAAAAAATTAGATTTGAGAGGTGTCAATAAAATGCAAGATTGGAAAGTAGCCTTAAAAGTATACCTAAACAGTTATTACACCGACTATTTAAAATAATGAAAACAGTAGCAATTATTGGCACAAATGGTTTGCCAGCTAAATATGGAGGATTTGAAACACTTACTCATCATTTAGTCAAAAACTTTGATAAAAGCTCTCATAATATTGTTGTTTACTGCTCCAAAACACCTAAAACAGATAGGCTTAAATTTTATAAGGGTGCAAAGCTAGTTTACTTCCCTTTTAAGGCGAATGGATGGCAATCTATGGTTTATGATTTTGCAACCATAATACATGCTTATTTTAAAGCAAGCGATTTAATAATTTTAGGTTTTTCTGGAGCGTTTGCTTTTCCTATCAATAAAATATTTAAAAAGAATATTATTTTTAATATTGGAGGTATTGAATGGGAAAAAGTTAGAGGTTCTAAGTTTACTTCAAAATTTGAAATTGTATTAAAGAAGTATATGGAAAGGCTGTGTGTGAAAAATTCCAACACAGTAATTATCGATAATCTTCATTTTAAGGATTATATCGTTAGGAGATATGGAAAAACACCTGTCCTTGCTGAATACGGTGGTGATCACGCAAAAAGGATAGATGTAACAACTGAGATGCTTGAGAAATATTCTTTTTTGAATACTGATTATGCTTTATCTGTTTCAAGAGCTCAAGAAGATATGAATATTCATTTGTTAATAGAAGCATATAAAGAGGTCCCTGATAAATGTATTGTAATCATATCAAACTGGCATATTTCAGAATATGGTCAAAATTTATATAAGAAAAATGTAAATAAATATAGCAATATCATTTTGTTAAAAGCAATATATGATACAAAAGAACTAGATACCATTAGAAGCAACACCTCCTTATATATTCATACACATTCTCTTTGTGGTACTGCGCCATCTCTTGTAGAGGCAATGTCATTAAATATTCCAATAATTTCTTTTGATGTCCCTACAAATAGATTTACTACCGAAAACAAAACACTGTTTTATAAAGATATTTCATCACTAATACAAATATTAAAAGAATCAAATAACGAAAAACTTTCGGAAATCAAAAATCAAATGTTTGAAATTTCAAAAAGAAGATATGTATGGAAGCGGATTTCAAAAATTTATCAAAATAATTTATCAATTAATAATTAGCCCAAGAGTAAGACACTTGATTTTTTTAAACATTCAAATATGAAAATTTTAATTTACGGTTTTGGAAGAATGGGATTAACTCATTTTTCAATACTTAACGGTTTAAATCCTGACCTTGATTTCTCAGTTATTGAACCAAATAAAATACTAATGAAGATCCTTCAAAAAAATATTAACGCAAAATTTTATGCTGATGATTCTTCTTTAAAACAGGCCTTTGATATTACTTTAATTACAACACCTCCATCAATACACCTTCAACTTCTAGAAAAAAGTATAAATAGAGGTGATAAAAAAATATTTGTTGAGAAACCATTTGGGGGATATACAAATACGAACCTAAATAATATCCCTGAATCAAATTCAATTCATATTGGGTATGTGCTTCGTTTTAACCCTTGTATTCAATGGGTTAAAACAAACATAAATCCTCTAGATATTAAATCTATTCATGGGCAATACCTCAGTAACACTATTGAAAAAAAACCAACTGGTTGGCGTAATGGGTCCTTTTCAGGTGTTTTAAATGAAATGGGATCTCATGTGATTGATTTGATACAATACATTGTTGGAGATGATCAAATGGAAGTTCTGAGTTCTAAAAAAGAATCTATAGTTTCTGATATAGATGATATTGTTGAGGCTACATTAAAAACAAAAAACGATATTTCAATTTCAATGTATTTTAATTGGGTAAAAAAAGAAATAAGAAAACCAGTTTTTGGTATAGAAGTACAAATGAAAGATGGGTCCAAATATTCTATAGACCAACAGCAAATAAATAAATATAGTAGTACTGGAGATTTTTTAGAGAAAGTAGCAGTAACAGATTTGGCCAAACCCGTTCCTTTTTACCTACGAGGGGTCGATTTTACTGATCAAATGTTAGATTTACTTGGTGACAACAAAATAATGGCAAGTATTAATGATGCTCTAGCTGTTAACACATTAATGGAAAAAATTTTAAATAATGAAAATAATACTCGGCGATAATCAATTTTTTGGTGTCAATCATTTCGATCTTGAAAAAGGAGCGACAACAAAATTGAAATTTGATACAACAAAAAAAATTGAAGCATTTATAAATGATTCTTTGGAAATAGGTCTTGATGGTTTTATGATTAACTCTAATGAAAAAGGTTATGAAATTATAAACACCAGTAAGTTTGATAACACAAAAGAAATACATTATAGCATTCCTTATCCCCATAAGTATGCAAGTATGGTAAATGAAAATGGCATGATGAGCTTATTTGGCCATGTCATTAAAAACACTTCTTTTGTTAAAAACCTTATTGGAGGTATTAAGTTAGTAATCACACAAAACCTAAAGAGTATAACGCCTCTTGCTTTAAATCTTGAAGTGCCTAAAAATTTAAAAAAAGGAAGTTACATTTACATGCAGAATATCATCACCGATTTATTGCTTGGAATGGGGAGAGGAGATATCCTTATTGAGTTTATAAAGTCAGTGAGTAATATGGGGTACAAGCCAGGGATTATTACATTAAACCCGATTATGTTCGATAAACTCCTAGAAAATGAAAAAGATGAAGTTTGGCTAAAAGACTTGGTGGTTTGTTTTAATATAAATAAAGAGGGGTTTAATGTGTTTCCTTCTCTTGACTCTGTTGAAAATTTCATAAAATCTAAACCCAAGTATAAATTGATGGGAATGAGTATCTTTGCCAGTGGTGCTGCAAATATTCCTGATTCAATAAATTTTATTAAAAAATTTAACTTAGATTATGTTGTTTTTGGAAGTTCTCGAGTAGAAAATATAAAATCAAATTTTAATTTATTTAGCAATTAATATTTGAAATTTAGATTTTCATAATAACAGTAAAAACATAAAACTATCATCAATGAAAATTAACTATTTGTACAAAACCATATTTCCTTTACTTTTTATAATTATTTTTCTTCAGTCCTGCGTCTCAAAAAAAGAGATGTTGTATTTGCAAGATGTAGCGTCTTATAATAACACTGAAGTTACTTTTACCCACCACACCCTGCAGGTTGACGATATTTTGAAAATTTCTGTAAATACGTTAATGCCAGAAGCCGCTTTACCATATCATAATGTTACTGCTGGTAACATGGTTGCCAACAGTATAGAAATAATGAAAGTAGATGGCTATTTGGTCTCTAGCGCTATGACTATTAACTTCCCGGTGTTGGGAGAACTTTCTGTAAAAGAAAAAACAGCTCAAGATCTAGAAAATTATATTAAAAAACTATTGGTTGACGGCGGCTACCTGATAAACCCTAACGTAACAGTACGTTTATTAAACGCGAAAGTTACTATTTTGGGTGAGGTAAAGATACCCGGTACCTTTTCTTTTACAGAGAATAATATTAGTTTACTGCAGGCCTTGGGGCTTGCCGGAGATTTAACCATTAATGGTAGTAGAGAAGATGTGGTAGTTTTAAGATATGTAGATGGGGTGCAAACTACAGCGCGCATAAACCTTACCTCTGCCAATTTTTTAAGTGGGCCCTACCAAATGATAAAACCCAATGATGTAATTGTAGTAAACCCAAACAGTGCAAAATTAAAAACAGCAGGTTATGTGGGTAATGTATCTACAATACTTGGTATTACATCCTTATTACTAAGCTCTATAATTTTACTTACACGATAATGACACAAGACAATTTTAACAACCAGAATTATCTCCAAGAAGAGGAGTCTATAGACATTAAAAAAGAGGCTGGCTATTACCTATTTTTTTGGCCCTATTTTTTGGCCGGTATTGTAATAGCAATGGTTTCTGCTTTTTTGTATTTAAAAACCGCTGACCGTATATATACCTCCAGCGCCCAGTTACAAATTAAAAAACCTGCAGAAGATGCTGCCTCTTTTTTAACGGGGGGGATGGAGTTTTTTGGCTTTGATCAAGTAAATGTAGAGAATGATATTGCAGTGCTTACATCTCAGCACATTTTAAGCCAAGTGGTAACCCGCCTAGATTTACAGACTAATATATATACAGTGGGTAGAGTAAATGCGCTTTTAAAATTTAATGATGAGTATACGCGGTTTGTTAAAGTAAAATCACCAAATAATTATTTATATTGGGATGTAGAAATAGCAAATCAAAAAGCATCTTTTACTAGAGATACTTTAAGTTTTAGCATTAATAGAGGTGAGGTGTTTGTCTATGAAGAATCTGAGATTACATTACATGATTCTTTATATCTTCAAGATCAAACCCTTATCATAGAAAGATATCCACTAAACGATGCAGTTGCTGAAGTAAGAAATAATTTAACAGCAACCGCAGCCTCCAAACAAGGCGAAATTATAAATTTAAATTTTGTAGGTGTAAACATAGCCCGTAATGAAGCAATTTTAAATACTGTCATGCAAGTAATGCAGGATGACCAGGTTGTAGACAAGCAGTTAATTTCTAAAGTTAGTCTTTCTTTTATTAACTATAGGCTAGAGGGCCTTACCAAAAGCATAGATACCTTA